>Ga0209709_10004251_pt1 | contig 11596 bp, 14 predicted proteins | sample ArcticOcean_MG_C_2_FD_187435 | JGI IMG/M metagenome (GOLD analysis project Ga0209709, IMG submission 187435) | Marine microbial communities from western Arctic Ocean - ArcticOcean_MG_CB4_136 (SPAdes) (version 2) | ecosystem: Environmental > Aquatic > Marine > Oceanic | place: Arctic Ocean... | reverse complement strand
AAGAGAGTGGTAAGGGGCGTTCTGTTACCCGGTGCCATGAACCAAGCTACCCCTACAAAGCAACCGGTAACTAAAATGAAATATTTTTTTTATAATTTTTTAGAAAAGTATTTAATGAACACCGTTTGAGTGAAACAGACTGTATATACTAACTATTAACGTTAACGTTCTGTGATAGGGAAACCATTTTTTAGAAAAACTCAACCGTTTGGAACGGGTGTGGTACCTCTATTGATTGAGGTTCGTGAGTCCAACAGGACGAACATTGGGCGTACAAACCTCGGGAATGATATTTTAATTCCCGCGGCCTGACTCAATCCTGCTCCACTGATGCTCCAATGCTCCAATTGAAGTTGACGAGAATCTACTATAAGTGTATTTTAATTTTAGAAAGAAAAGAGCAGAGTCAAAGGAGTTTTGGCTGTGAAATTAAGTGGCGGGGTAGCTCAGTCGGTTAGAGCGCAGGACTCATAAGCCTGAGGTCAGTGGTTCGATTCCACTTCCCGCTACCATTTTAGATATTTTTTTAATTTTGAAAGATTCATTGTTTGATTAAGGGGTAATTTTGAATCTTTATTCAGCTTAGATTTTTTTACTAATTTATTATATTTTTTAACAAAATTATAAACAGATTGAGATTTACCACCAATATTAATTATACCAGTTTCATTAATAATTTTTGGTAGTATTTCAACTAAATCTTCATGAAACATGAAATTAGTTTTTAAGTTAGTAAAGGCAGCATCATGTGCAAATGGTTTTTCTGTCATTGTTACCCTAAGTATTAATGAGTTTTTGTACATTGAAACAGCACACTCGCCACCTAATTTTGATAAGCCATAATTGTTAAAAGGCTTAACTGGATCTGTTTCTTTATAATTCCCTTTTTTGCCTTCATAAACATAACCTGTAGAAAAATATATCAATTTAATTTTATACAACTTACAAGTTTTTACTAAATTCGCTGTTCCAATAATGTTAAGATCAATACTTTTTGCAATATCCTTCTTATGGATATCCATAGGCCTTGATAGTCCAGCACAATGAAAAATTATTTTTGGCTTATGTTTTTCAAAATTTTTTTTGATAGATTTTAGGTTTAAAATATCTAGTTGTTTTTTAGAGCAAAAAATTAAATTTAATTTTTTATTTTTATCCTTTAATATTTTAGCAAATCTTCCATCACCACCTGTTACTAGAATTTTATTATCCATTACTTTTGTTGCAAAACTCCTTAAGAGAATAATTCTTTTTATCTTTTAATGAAATAATAGGTTTTTTAATTGGCCATTTAATATTTAAGTCTTTATCGTTATAATTAATTCCTGTTTCAGATCTAGCATTTCTATACTGAGTGCAGCTATAAACTATAAAATTTTCTTTATCTAGAGCACAAAATCCATGGGCAAATCCGGGTGGAATATAAACAGATAATGAATTTTTTTCACTTAAAATTTTTGAAAAATATTTTCCATAAGTCTTAGATTTCTTTCTAAGATCAACCGTAACATCAAAAATTTTTCCTTTTATAACTGTTATAAATTTACCTTGAGGGTTTTTAGTTTGGATGTGAAGACCTCTAATTACATTTTTTTTTGAAAATGACATGACATGAAATGGAAATTTTACCTTGATATTTTTCTCTACTATTAATTCTTTAAAATATCCTCTTGAATCATTAAATTTTTTATTTTTCACCAAAATTAAACCATCGAATTTTGTTTTGATTATCATTTTATAATAATTTTTTTAAATAATCAGAATATTGACATTTACCATAAAATTTAATTGATCTGTTAATTTTTTCCTTATTAATCCATTCATTTAGTAATGCTATTTCCTCAATACATGCAATTTTTAATCCTTGCCTATTTTCTACAGCTTGTACAAAAGCAATTGTTTTATAGTAATCATCAATTGAACCTGTATCAAGCCAAGCACCACCTCTACCTATAAAATTTGCTCTTAGTTTATTCTTATTCTTATACATCATTAATAAATCAATAATTTCTAGCTCTCCTCTTTTAGAAGGTTTTAATTTTTTTGCATAATTCACAACATTTTTATCAAAAAAATATAAGCCCGTAATAGCATCATTTGAAATAAATTTTTTAGGTTTTTCTATAATTGAGATTATTTTTTTATTTTTATCCATCTTTGCTATACCAAAAAATTCTGGATTTTGAACTTTGTGTAATAATATGCCTGCACCCTCTTTGATTTTTGCACTCTTCAAAAGTATTGAACTTAGATTTTGACCATAAAAAAAATTATCACCAAGTATCATTGCAACATTTTTATTATTAATAAATTTCTCACCTAAGATAAAAGCATCAGGCAAACCTCTTGGCTTATCTTGTTCTTTGTAAGTGATTTTAATTCCTAAATTATCACCATTTGGAATTAATTTTTTATACTGCTCCACCTGACCTTTATTAACAATAATTAAGATATCTTTTATTTTTGCAAGCATCAGAATTGATAATGGATAAAAAATTAAAGGCTTGTCATAGATCGGAAGAAGCTGTTTATTTATAGCTTTAGTTAATGGACTCATTCTTGAGCCTGTTCCACCTGCCAATATTATGCCCTTTGTAATCATTTTTTTAATCCTAGTCTTTTAACAATATCTTTTTTTGCTAGTGAAGAATAATATTTTTTATTATTTAAATACCATAAAAAAGTTTCTTTTAGACCGTTATTAAATTTAATTTGAGGCTTCCATTTAAGTTTTTTTTTAATTTTGTTGCTATTAAGGGCATATCTTTGATCATGTCCTGGTCTATCCGCTATATATTTAATCTTAACGTTATGACCTATAGTGATAAAATTTTTAGCAATCTTAATCAGTGCTTTTGTTATTTGAATATTATTCAAATTTTTATTTGATCCAATATTATAAAATTCACCAATTTTTCCTTTTTCAAAAACTTTAAACAGTGCCATACAATGATCTTTCACATGTAACCATTCTCTAGAATTTTTTCCTTTTCCATAAATTGGCAACTCTTTATTGTTAATAATATTATATATTAGTTTAGGTATCAGTTTTTCTGGATGTTGTTTGGGACCATAGTTATTAGAACAATTTGAGATTACAGCTGGAATTTTGTAAGTGCGTATGTAAGAGTAGACTAAATGATCAGAGGCAGCTTTACTAGCGGCGTAAGGTGAGCTTGGTTTGTAAGAGCAATTTTCATCTGATCTGCCTTTTAAAATGTCTCCATAAACTTCATCCGTGGAAATATGAACTAATTTACTATTATGTTTTGATGAAAATTTTTTAAAAGCTTCCAGAAGATTGAATGTTCCAAGAACATTGCTGTTAATAAAATTTTTAGGTCCATCAATAGATCGATCAACATGTGTTTCTGCTGCTAAATTAAAAATACAAATAGGTCTATATTTTAATAATATGTTTAGTATCTTTGTACTGTTTAAATCACATTTTATAAATTTGTACTTAGTATTATTTTTATGTTCTTTGAGGTTATAAAAATTTGATGAATAACTAACTTTATCTAAATTAATTACTGAATATTTTTTGGTTATTAATAGATCGATTAAGTTACTGCCAATAAAACCAAGTCCACCAGTCACTATGATATTTTTATTCATTATTTAAGTGATATATTATAATAAGTTTCAATCAAATGAATATTAAAGATATAACAGTAGGGATTGTTACTTTTAGAAGCGAAAAAGTTATTTTTAGATGCTTAAAAAGTTTAGAAAATATAAAGAAAATTATTATTTTAGATAACTCTAACGATTTGATACTTAAAGAAAAAATTAAAAAAGTTTACCCTCACATAAATTTTATTTTATCAAAAAAAAATAATGGTTATGGTGGTGGAAATAATAAAATTTTTAGATTAGCAAAAACATCACATGTATTAGTATTAAACCCTGATACCATCTTATCAAAAAACTGCATTAAAGAGTTAATACACCAAGCAAATTTGATTAAAAATAAATTTGCAATCTTGGCACCTAGTGAAAAAAATATTATTAAAAAAGAAATAATGGAAGTGGATCATGTTAAGGGATTTGCAATGTTAGTTAATTTATCCAAAATTAAAAAAATTAAGATGTTTGATGAAAATTATTTTTTGTATCTCGAAGAAATTGATCTTTGTAAAAGACTTAAATTAGCATCAGAAAAAATTTATATTTGTGGTAAAGCTAAAATAACTCATCTTAGTGCAAAATCATCAAATATAGGATTTGAATTTGAAAAGTGTCGTAATTGGCATTGGATGTGGTCTAAAGTTTATTATAACAAAAAGCATAAAAATTTCTTTTATGCTTTGAGAAACGCTTTCTTAACAATTTTCTTTAATTATACCAAAGGAATTTTATTTTATTTATTTAATAGAAAAATAAGTCAAATCTATTTTTTAAGAGGATCAGGCACATTAAATGCAATAATGGGAAAAAATTCCTGGTATAGACCTAAAATAAATCTTACCAATTAAAACATTTCTTTTAAATCTTCTATAGAAATTATTCTCATATATTCTTTATAATTTTTATAAAAATCTTTAAATTTTAATTTCTTTATATTTTTATCTATTTTTAAAATTTTAGTATTTTCTTTTTTTTGAATAACACCTATTCCTTGATCCATCTCACAAGTGTATATGTTTATATTTTTATTTTGTCTCAAATCAACTATTGCCTTCCAAACATCACCATTCCAAATCATTCTATATCTGGGCACAGCTTGTTTTGACATGCTTTCAGGTAAACAGTCATGAACTAAAATTAAACCATCTTTATTTAAAAATTTTAAAGAGTTAAGTATATCTTTTTTGACTTGAGAGTACTCATGAAGTCCATCAATAAAAACTAAGTCAAAAGTTTCTTTGTTATCTTTAAAAAATTCATCACTAGTTTTTCTAATATTGCCTCCTGAAAATGGGTCAACACCAAATTTTTTTTTAATATCTATTCTTGAAAATAGTTGATCCTTATCACATCCAATTTCTAAATAAGTGTTAAATTTATATTTTTCATGTAAATATTTAATTAGATCCCATCGATAATAATCTATAGGAAAATTATAGAATATTTTTTTATTAAAATTTTCAATAAATATTTTATAATATAATTTTTTAATAATTCTTGAAATTTTATTAATTTTTTCCATATTAATTTTTAATGACCAGGGAAGTCTATTAAATTTTCTACATTATAGCCTTTTTTAACCAACCTATCAGAACCACCTAGGTCAAAAAGATTTATTGCAAAAACAAATGCAGCAACTTTGGCCTTTGACATTTCTACCAGTTTTGCTGCAGCTTCAGCTGTTCCTCCTGTTGCTATTAAATCATCTATTATTAAAACTGAATCATCTTTATCAATTGAATCTTTATGCACTTCAATAGTCGCTGTTCCATATTCTAATTCAAAATCAACAGAGTGTGTGTCAGCTGGAAGTTTATTTTTTTTCCTAAACATAATAAAAGGTTTTTTAAGTAAATAAGAAACTGCAGAGGCAAATACAAATCCTCTTGACTCAATTGCAGCAATTTTATCTATTTTATAATTTTTGGATCTTTCAATTATTTGATTAATGCATTTTTCAAATGCATCTGCATCTTTAATTAGAGTTGTTATATCTCTAAATAAAATTCCTTTTTTTGGATAATCTGGAATAGACCTAATATAATCTTTTAAATTCATAATATTAATATATTTATATCTTTAGTAAATAAAATCTATGGACAAATTATTCCTAGCAGCAATTAAAGAAGAAACGATTGGATTAGACTATTTTAATCATGTTGGGGTTGGAAAAATTAATGCAACTTACAACACTTTAAAGCTAATTAACATTCACAAACCAAAACTAATTATCAATTATGGTACTGCAGGAGCAATTAATACTAAACTAAAAGGAATCGTTGAGTGTACTAAATTCTATCAAAGAGATATGGATGTTAGAGGGTTAGATTTTGAATTGGGAGAGACACCCTTTGATAAAATTAAAGAAATTATTACATCAAAAGATGGTTATTCTTGTGGAACGGGAGATAGTTTTGTCAATAAAAAGATAGATATGGAAGTTGATGTGGTTGATATGGAAGCCTATGCTATTGCAAAAGTTTGTAAGTTAGAAAATATTGAATTTAAATGTTTTAAATACATATCTGATAATGCGGATGAAAATGCTGACAATGATTGGAATAAAAATCTAGCTCTAGGGGCCACTGCATTTACAAGCTTAATAAACACTCAGTTTTAATTTAATAAGTAAAATATCAAAAAATTCATTAATTGTTGAAAATTATCAATACACCTATATAAAATCTTCAAATTTAATATTAATAAAAAATTATAAGAGGGAATAATTTTTATGACTAAAGTAGGTGAACATATAACTTTAGACATCATAGGCACTACTCAAGAGTATGACCCTTCAGTCTACGAGAATGTAATACGTAAAATTGCAAAAGCTGCAGAAGTTACAATTCTCGAAATTTCAAAGTATAAATTTGAACCTCAAGGTTTCACTATACTTGCCTTATTAGCTGAAAGTCACATCAGTTTTCATACCTTTCCAGAAAAAGGGATTATTAGTTTTGATTTTTTCACATGTGGAAAAGTAAGTCCTTCTATTGCACTTAATATTGTAAAAAAAGAATTCAAACATAAAAGAATTGTCACAAAAGTTTTTGATAGAGATACTAAGTCTTTGTATCATGACATTTACAGTTCGCCAGGATTACAAAAATCTTATGTAGTAAATGAAGTTTTAGAAGATTTTAAATCTAAAGTGGGTCAACATATTGAAATATTAGATTTAGAACAATTTGGTAAATCATTATTCATTGATAACGAAATTCAAGTTGCAACACATGATGAAGTTTTATACAGCTCAACATTTGTAAACGCTGCTTTAAAATTAAATAAAGACATGGGAACTGCTGCAATCATTGGTGGTGGTGATGGAGGAGTTGCAAGAGAATGTATGTCTAAAGGTTTTGATTTTATAGACTGGTATGAACTTGATCCAGAAGTAGTCGAGGTTTGTAATAAACACCTTGGAAGTATTGGTAACAAATCAACAGAAAAAAATTCAGTTAAATGTATTTGGGGAGATGCTTTTGAAAGTATAAAATCTGTTGAAGATGATAAGTATGATAAAATTTTTGTAGATCTTAATGATGATCAGTTTTGTATAGATCTTGCTGCCAAAAATATGGATTCCTTGATTAGAATATTAAAGCCAAATGGAGTAATTACTGCTCAAGTGGGCAGTCAAGATAAGAAACCAGAGCAAGTAGAGAAATGGTTAGATGTTTTCAATAAGAATTTTGGAAATACAACTTTGGATAGGGTTTACATCCCAAGTTTTGACTGTTCTTGGAACTTTTCATCATCAATTAATCACTAAAAATTTCTTTTTAAATTCTCAAATTTGTGAAATAAATCCACATAATCTTATGGAGGAAAAAATGAATATATTTAAAAAAACAATATTAAGTGTTCTTGCTTCTTTATTATTAATCGGAAATGTTTATGCTGATAAAATAAAGATTGGAACAGAAGGTGCTTACCCACCATGGAACTCTAAGGACGCTTCAGGTGCTCTTATTGGTTTTGAGGTTGAGTTAGCAGAAGAGCTTTGTGCAATCATGAAACATGAATGTACTATCGTTGAACAAGATTGGGATGGAATGATTCCAGCTTTGTTAATGAGAAAGTTTGATGCGATCATGGCAGGAATGTCAATTACTGCTGAAAGACAAAAAACAATTACTTTTTCACAAGGTTATGCTGACGAAGTTGCAGCCCTTGCAGTAATGAAAGGTTCAAGTTTAGAGAGCATGGATACACCAGAAGGTATTAATTTAACTTTAGGTGGAAGTGCTGTTAAGAAAACTCTTAAGACTTTAACTGCTGCACTTGCTGGAAAAACTGTTTGTACACAAACTGGAACTATTCACCAAAACTTTTTAGAGTCTGGTGATGTAGGAAAAGTGAATGTTAGAACTTACAAAACTCAAGATGAAGTAAACTTAGACTTAACTTCTGGTAGATGTGATGTTGCATTAGCTGCAGCAGTTGCATTCACTGATTATGCGGATAAATCAGGAAAACCAGTAGTATTAGTTGGACCTACTTTTTCAGGTGGTGCTTTTGGTAATGGTGTTGGTGTTGGAATTAGACAAGGTGGAGATGATGCAATCGGTACAAGAGATGCAAAACTTCTTAAAGATTTCAACAAAGCAATTAACACTGCTAGAAAACAAGGAATCATCAGCAAATTAGCGATCAAGCATTTTGGCTTTGACGCTTCTATGTAAATAATATTTTGAAAAGGCGACTATTTATTTAGTCGCCCTTTCGATATGGACCTTTTATCATTCGGAAAAACAGGCTGGGGAGACGAGTTGTTTTATGCAACTCTCATGACAATTGCAGTAGCAGTTACTGCAATGTTAATTGGTTTTTTATTTTCATTAATCTTTACGCCACTTAAATTATCAAATAATAAATTTCTAAATTTTATTGGAAATACGTACACAACTGTAATCAGGGGCGTTCCAGAATTATTAGTAATTTACCTTTTCTTTTTTGGGGGAAGTGGTGCAATAATGTATGTTGCTTCAATTTTTGGATACTTTGAATACATAGAAATTAATGCATTTATTACAGGTTCAGTTGCAATCGGTATTATATCTGGCGCTTATTCAACAGAAGTATTTAGAGGTGCTATTCAATCAATAGATAAAGGTCAATTTGAAGCTGCTAAAGTTTTAGGTGTTAGTAAATTTGTACAATTTTATAAAATAATTTTACCTCAAATGTTAAGACTTGCTATTCCGAACTTAAGCAATGTTTGGCAAATCACCTTAAAAGATACATCTTTAATATCAGTTACGGGTTTAGTTGAGATCATGAGACAATCATATATTGCAGCAGGTTCTACTAGAGATCCTTTATTCTTTTATTGTTTTGCCGCTGTTTTATATTTGATGCTTACATTTTTGAGCATGAAGCTAATTAATAGACTTGAAGTTAAATATAGTAGGGGTTTTTAATGGATTTTGATTTAATGATAACAAGTTTGCCAAAATTACTTAGTGCAGCAGTTATAACTTTAAAATTGTTATCAGCATCTTTAATCATTGGCTTATTTATTGGATTTTTATTTGCAGTTTTAAGATTAAATAAAAACCCATTTATTAGTAAATTTGCTTATGGGTATTCTTATCTATTTAGAGGAACTCCATTATTGGTTCAAATATTTATAATTTATTATGGTCTTGGACAAATCGAATGGTTAAGATCAACTTTTCTTTGGGTAATATTAAAAGAGCCTTATTGGTGTGCAATTATTGCATTTGCTTTAAATACGGGAGCTTATACTTCAGAAATTTTAAGATCTGCTTTTCAAACTATAAAACCTGGAATTATAGAAGCGGGTAAAAGTCTAGGAATATCAAGTAAAATTATTTTATATAAAATTCAAATTCCAGTAGCAATTAGACAATCTTTACCAGCTTATGGTAATGAAATTATATTAATGATGAAGGGTACATCACTTGCAAGCACCGTAACCTTAATGGATATTACTGGTGTAGCAAAACACATTGTATCAACGACTTACAAACCTTTAGAGGTGTTTCTTTTAGCAGGTGGAATTTATTTATTTATGACTTTTATCATTCACAACTTGATAAAATATTTAGAAAAAAAATATAGTTTTCAATAAGAGGTATATTCTTTAATCTCTTTAATCTTAGAGCCTGTATGAGTATTTATCTCTAGTTTAATCTTAGCACGATCATCATTTAAAAAATGAACATCTCTTGATAGTTTTATAAAGTTTTCAGTAAAATCAGAATTTTTTTCATACAATCTTTTGTCATCTTCAATCACCCACAACTTTGCATTAATATCTTTTAGTGACTTAAAAAGTGTATTAAGTTTTTCATCAGATTTAACATTGTTATCTAATTGATCTTTTAAAATACTGTGCTCATCATTAATAAATTTTAGCTTTTCGGGATCTTTAATTTTTTCTTGTTTAATCTCTAAAATAGAAATTTTATCTAAAAGTTCACCAACCGATACTTCAACTAGAATTTTATTCATAAAAATTTATACTATGTTAAGTTGTTAGAAATATGTCTAATATTTTAATTATCAAACATGGTTCTTTAGGAGATATAGCCCAAGCTTGTGGGGCAATTCAAGATATTTCTGAAAACCACCTAGAAGATCAAATCCATATATTAACAACCCAACCTTATTTTGAATTATTTAGAAAAAATCCATTTATTCACAATGTTATTTTAGACAAACGTCTATCAAGATTTAATTTAATTTATCTATATTTGTTGATGAGAACTTTAAAGAAACTAAATATAAAAAAAGTTTATGATTTGCAAAATTCATCAAGAACAAAATTCTATAAAAATATTTTATTTCCAAAAGCAAATTTTAATACTTGGTCTAGTTCAGAAACTACCTTGCCAAGCAATATCTCAAAAGAAGAATTTGATAAAGACCCAGTTTTGAATAGATTTGATCATCAACTTAAAACTTCTGGAATTAAAACTGAGCATACAATGAAGCCAAACTTTAGTTGGGCTGTGACTAACATCGATAATATTAAGCAAGAATTTAATTTAGATAAATATATTGTTTTATTCCCTTTTTGCTCAGCGCATCTAACTCATAAAAAATGGCCTCATTACAATCAGCTAATAGAGTTAATTAAAAATAAATATGGAGACCAAATTAAAGTAGTGGTTGCACCTGGACCATCTGAAATTGATGATGCAAAAAACATTAATGCTGTTTCAATTTTGGATAAAGTTAAAGCCCTTAATATATCGCAACTAGCAAGTTTGATTAAAGAATGTTCATTTGTTATTTCAAATGATACGGGTCCAGCTCATATCTCCTCACACCTTGGTGCAAAAGGTTTAGCTTTATTTGGTAAGCATACAACAGCTTTTAAAGTTAGTATTGAACGAGAAAACTTTAAAGCAATACAGGTTGATGATTTAGAAAAATTAAGTGCAGCCAAAGTTTTAGAAAAAATATTAATTTAATTTTTTACCAATAATTTTCAATATTATAGGAATGGTAAACAGTATCATCAGCAATCTAATAATATGATGAAATGCTACAAAGTTGGGATCTAAATCAAAAGCTATTGCAATAACTGCTACCTCATAAATTCCACCAGGAGAGAAAGATAAGAGTAGAGTTAAGAAATTGGTATCCACAAAGTATGTGGCAACAATTGCAGCTAACAATCCAAGAGTTACTAGTATTGCAGTTGCAATCAAACTATGGAACGTATTACCCGCAACTTCTTTTAATGATTTGTCTGCAAAACGACAACCAACAGAGGCACCCAAAATAAGCAAACAAAAATTTATACTTTCATCTGGTAGTTTATAGGAAGCAACTTCAGATATTTGCAGAATTCCACTTGCAACTAGTGTTCCAGATAATAATGCAGCAGGCACACCAATTTTATCAAATACAAAAATTAATGATATTGAGCCTATTAAGAGGATTAAAAGATGAAAATGATTTTGATCTAAGTAATTAAATTTTTCAATTA
>Ga0209709_10004250_pt1 | contig 11600 bp, 13 predicted proteins | sample ArcticOcean_MG_C_2_FD_187435 | JGI IMG/M metagenome (GOLD analysis project Ga0209709, IMG submission 187435) | Marine microbial communities from western Arctic Ocean - ArcticOcean_MG_CB4_136 (SPAdes) (version 2) | ecosystem: Environmental > Aquatic > Marine > Oceanic | place: Arctic Ocean... | reverse complement strand
TGACAACTACATTTTTTATATTCATCGCGATAGATACTATTTAAGTTTTGAAATTATTGCATCCCCCATTTGTGAGGTGCTAACTTCTTTTGTGCCTTTTGATAAAATATCTTTAGTTCTTAACCCATCATCAAGCACTTTTTGAACCGCTTGATCCAAATTTTCTGCTTCTGCGTCTAAATCCAAAGAATATTTTAAAGCCATAGAAAAGCTAAGAATAGTTGCTATTGGATTAGCTTTTTTTGTTCCTGCAATATCTGGTGCTGAACCATGTATGGGCTCATACATTGCTCTCATTTTACCATTTTTGTCTTTTGCTCCTAATGAAGCTGAGGGTAATAAGCCTAATGAACCGGTCAACATTGCAGCCTCATCAGAAAGTATATCTCCAAATAAATTATCTGTTACTATTATATCAAATTGTTTTGGATCTCTTAATAATTGCATTGCACAGTTATCTGCTAACATATGCTTTAACTCTATATCTGGATATTCTTCATCTTTAGTTTTTTGTACTTCTTCTCTCCAAAGAATGCCAGATTCCATAACATTTGATTTTTCACAAGATGTAACTTTTTTTTTTCTTTTTTGTGCTAATTCAAATGCAATTTTAGCAACTCTAACAATTTCACTGGTAGTATAAATATGAGTGTTAATTCCTTTTCTTTCTCCATTTTCTATAGGTTTAATTCCTCTCGGTTCACCAAAGTAAATACCACCAGTCAATTCTCTAACAATCATAATATCTAAACCTGAAACAATTTCAGGTTTTAAACTAGATGCGTCTACTAATTGTTTAAAACAAATTGCAGGTCTAAGATTTGCAAATAGTTTTAACTCTTTACGTAATTTTAAAAGTGCCCTTTCTGGTCTTTTTGAAAATTCAAGATTATCCCATTTGGGACCACCAACTGCACCTAAAATTATAGCTTCTGATTCTAGAGCTTTATAAAAAACCTCATCGGTAATCGGTTTCTTGTGTTTTTCATAAGATACACCACCTACAAGGTCCTCATCTATTTGAAAGTCTAGGGATTTTTTTTTATTAAACCACTCAATAATTTTTTTCACCTCTGCCACAACTTCTGGTCCTATTCCATCACCAGGTAATAATAAAATTTTCCTATTTTTTGCTTTAATCATTTTGGTTTATCCATGGTTTATTTTTCTTTTGCATGTTTTCATAAGATGATATTTGTGTATCTTTTTCTAAAGACATAGCGATGTCGTCTAGTCCTTCTAATAAACATTTTTTTTTAAATGAATCAATTTTAAATTTAATTCTTTTATTTCCAAATATAACTTCTTGTTCAGTAAGATTTACCTCTATATTTTCTTTTCTTACTGAGTATTGGATAAGTTCTTCAATATTTTTTTCATCTAAAATTATTGGTAACATTCCATTTTTGAAACAGTTGTTATAAAAAATATCTGCAAAACTACTACTTATTACACATTGAATACCAAAATCTAATAATGCCCACGGAGCATGCTCTCTCGAAGATCCGCACCCAAAATTTTTTCCACTTATTAAAATTTTTGAATTATTATATGGCTTTTTGTTCAAGATAAATTCTGCAATTTCTTTGCCATTTTCCTCAAATCTCATTTCAAAAAATAAACTTTTTCCAAGTCCTGTTCTTTTTATAGTCTTTAAAAACTGCTTAGGAATTATCATGTCAGTATCAATGTTCATCATTGGCAAATTTGCAGGAATCCCTTTTAATATATTAAATTTTTTCATTTTAAACTTTAAACTTTCTCACATCTGTCAAATGTCCATCAATAGCTGCTGCTGCTGCCATAGCAGGGCTTAATAGGTGGGTTCTCCCTCCACGACCTTGTCTACCTTCAAAATTTCGATTTGATGTAGATGCACATCTTTCTTTAGGGTTAAGTTTATCAGCGTTCATTGCTAAACACATTGAGCAACCAGGCTCTCTCCAGTCAAAACCTGCTTCTTTAAAAACTTTATCTAAACCCTCTTGTTCTGCTTGTTTTTTAACAAGACCAGACCCTGGCACAACCATCGCATCAATATGTTTTGATACTTTTTTTCCTTTTAAAATTTTAGCAGCATCTCTTAAATCGCCAATTCTTCCGTTAGTACAACTTCCAATAAAAATTCTATCAATTTTAATATCAGTTATTTTTGTATTCGGCTTAAGGCCCATATAAGCTAAGGATCGATTCATTGCATTTTTTCTGTCCTCGTTTTTTTCTTTTTCAGGGTCAGGTACATTGCTAGTTATAGGAACAACATCTTGAGGTGATGTTCCCCAAGTTACCATTGGAATGATATCATTTCCTTGTATTTTTATTTCTTTATCAAATTGAGCATCTGAATCAGATTTAAGTTTAGACCAGTACTCTAAAGCTCTATTCCAATTATCATTTTTTGGGGACATGGGTTTATTTTTTAAATATTGAATGGTTTTCTCATCAGGTGCTATTAAACCTGCACGAGCACCAGCTTCAATTGACATATTACAAATTGTCATTCGTTGTTCCATGTTAAGATTTTCTATTACTTGTCCGGAATATTCGATGACCATGCCAGTTCCACCTGCGGTTCCTATCATACCTATTATTTGTAATATTACATCTTTAGATGTAACTCCTGTTGCCAATTGACCTGTTACATTTACTCTAAAATTTTTCGATTTTTTTTGAATTAAAGTTTGAGTTGCTAAAACATGTTCAACTTCAGAAGTTCCTATACCAAAAGCTAATGCTCCAAATGCTCCATGCGTTGCTGTGTGACTATCACCACAAACAATCACAGTGCCTGGTTGTGTAAAACCTTGTTCAGGACCAATGATATGAACAATCCCTTGCCTTGAATCTTTCATATCAAAAAGTTTTATACCAAATTCTTTACAGTTAGTCTCAAGAGTATCTACTTGAATTTTTGACTCAGGGTCATCAATACCTTTAGATCTATTACTTGTGGGAATATTATGATCTGCAACAGCTAATGTAAGATTTGGTTTTCTGACTTTTCTTTTTGATAATCTTAAACCTTCAAAAGCTTGTGGGCTTGTAACTTCATGAATAAGATGTCTATCTACGTATAACAGTGTCGTTCCATCATCTTGCTTATGAACTATATGTTCATTCCAGATTTTGTCGTAAAGAGTTTGGGGCATTGTAGAAAAAAATTATTTTTTTTCTTTTGTTAATTCTTTCTTTTTAATCTCAACTTTTAGAGTAGCATCTTTTGTGGTATTTTCATTTTTTGGTTGTTCTTCAATAATTTTACTCACAGCTATTTGCTCTGCAACGTCTACACCAATTTTTTTCTTAATTTTTTCCGCTATTCTTGCTGATTTGCCTTTTCTATCTCTTAAATAATATAATTTTGCTCTTCTAACCTTACCTGATCTTATAACTTTAATCGATGCAACAACTGGACTATATAAAGCAAATGTTCGCTCAACACCTTCTCCAAAAGAAATTTTTCGAACTGTAAATGATGAATTAATAGCTCTATTTTTTCTTGCAATACAAACCCCTTCAAAATATTGAATTCTTTCCCTTTTTCCTTCAAAAATTCTTACTCCTACCTTAAGAGTATCTCCAGAAAAAAATTCAGGAATTTTCTTTGTTGTTAAAATTTTTTTAACATAAGTATTGTTTATTTCTTCTATATTTTTCATTTTTTTTTTTTATATTTTTCCCATAAATCAGGACGTCGGCGTCGTGTTATATCCTTTGATTGCTCTAAACGCCAGCCTTTAATTTTAGCATGATCTCCGCTCATCAATACCTCAGGGACATCATTTTTTTCCCATTTTTGTGGTTTTGTATACTGCGGATATTCCAATAAATTGTTTTCAAAAGTTTCTTCTTTTAAAGAAAGATGGTTACCAAGTATCCCAGGAATTAATCTAACAATTGTATCAATTACCACAAAGGCCCCCACCTCTCCTCCAGATAATATAAAATCACCTATGCTAACTTCTTCTATGTCTCTTGTTTCTAATAGTCGTTGATCAATACCTTCGAAATGTCCACATATTATATTCAAATCTTTGTTTAATAGTTTTTTTGCATATGATTGATCAAATTTTTTTCCTTTGGGTGATAAATAGATTGTTTTTTCATTATTAGTTAAAATATTTTTGTCTAAAGAATTTGCCAAAACATCTGCTCTCATCAACATACCGCTACCTCCACCGAAAGGAGTGTCGTCTACTGTCTTATGTTTGTCTAAAGAATAATCTCTAATGTTTACAACTTCTAACGACCATAGTTTTTTTTCAAGTGCTTTTTTGTAAAGACCAATATCTAGAATCCCTGGAAAAAACTCTGGATATAAAGTAAACACTTTTGCTTTCCACATTTATTCTTTCTTTGGTTCTTCTTTCTTTGGTTCTTCTTTCTTTGGTTCTTCTTTCTTTGGTTCTTCTTTCTTTGGTTGTTCTTTCTTTGGTTGTTCACCTTCTGATTTTTCTTTTTTCCTATCTTTTTTTGGTACTGCTTTAAGTGGATTATTTCCTTGTTTAGGCATTGGCAAAATCTCTGCTTCTCCTAATATTCTAGAAACTCTTAAAGTTGGTTTTGCACCTTTACTGATCCAATGTTTTATTCTTTCTGCATCCAAATTAATTCTTTCTTTTTTTGTTTTTGGTAAAAGAGGATTAAAAAAACCTACTTTTTCAATAAACCTTCCATCCCTTGGAAACCTGCTATCTGCTACAACCACTTTGTATACAGGTCTTTTTTTTGTACCTCCCATTGATAACCTAATCTTAAGCATATTTTTCCTTTCTTTTTTTTATTTTAATTGGTTTAAAAAGTCTGAAGACAGATCACCTTGGGTATCTTTCTTTGACATTTTTTTCATCATATTTGTCATCATTTTAAATTGTTTTAACAATTTATTTATAGTGGCAGAATCTGTTCCTGAACCACTAGAAATTCTTTTTTTTCGTGAAGAACTAATAATTTTTGGGTTTAATTTTTCTTCTTTTGTCATTGATAGAATAATTGCCTCATTAATCTTAATTATATTTTCATCAACATTTGCATTATCCATTTGTTTTTTTATTTTAGAAACACCTGGCAACATAGATAAAACACCTTCCATGCCTCCCATTTTTTTCATTTGTCTTAGTTGATTTAAATAATCATCCATAGAAAACTGACCTGATTTTAAATTTTCTTCTGTTTTTTTAATATTTTCTTGATCAAGATCCTGCGAAGCTTTTTCAACTAAAGAAACAATATCTCCCATTCCTAATATTCTATTTGCTATTCTGTCTGGATAAAAAATATCAAGCTGATCAATCTTTTCTCCTATTCCAATAAACTTTATAGGTGTGTTAGTAACAAATTTCATACTTAAGGCAGCTCCACCCCTTCCATCTCCATCTAGTCTGCTTAAAACTATTCCTGTTAGATTTACTGTTTTTTTAAATTCTTCTGCAACATTAACTGCTACTTGCCCAGTTAAAGAATCTGCAACTAAGAATGTTTCTACAGGATTAATTAAAGTTTCTATCTCTTTTATTTCACTCATCATTGAAAGATCAATTTGAGTTCTTCCGGCCGTATCAAAAATTATTACATCAGTACCACTTAAAGTTGCTGCATTTAAAGCTCTCTTTGTAATATCAATTGGTAATTGATCTTTAATAATTGGTAATGTTTGTATTAAATTATCCTTTCCTAATATACTCAACTGTTCTTGTGCTGCGGGTCTATAAACATCTAAACTTACCAATAGAGTCTTTTTTCTATAATTTTTTTCTAAATATTTTGCAATTTTTGCGGCGGTAGTTGTTTTTCCAGAACCTTGTAAACCAACCAACATAAAACAAGCAGGTGGTACTGCGTTAAGATTTAATTCAGATTTAGTATCGCCTAATATTTTTACAATTTCATCATAGACAACCTTTATTATCATTTGTCCTGGTGTTGTGGACCGAATAATTTCTTGGCCAATTGCCTTGGGTTTTATATTTTGGATCAATTCTTTTACAACGGGCAGAGCAACATCCGCTTCTAGTAGAGCTTGTCGTATTTTTCTTAAACCTTCATCTACTTGTTTTTCATCAAGAGATGGTGCGCTTTTTAAAGAACTAAATATTTCTTCAAACTTATTTGTTAAATTTTCAAACATAATTCATTTTCCCAATAACAAGTGCACTAGTGGGCGAACCTTCGCTGACTAGTGTCGATCCCTTTGTTTCCAAAGGCACCGCAAAAAAAAATTTGCGGAAATTGATTTAAAAATACATATAGAGGTTCAAAAAGTCAATAAATAAAGATAAAATTATATTATGAATAAATTTCAAGCTTATAAAATGGATGGTTTGGGTAATGACTTTATAATTTTTGATATAAGAAAAAATTCTATTTCTTTAACAAAGAACCAAATCATTGAGATTTCTGATAGAAATAATATTGGATGTGACCAAGTTATTTTTATTGATAAGGACGATAATAGTGATGCTTTTATTAAATTTTATAATTCTGATGGAGAGCAAATTTCAGCCTGCGGCAATGGAAGTAGATGCGTGGCTTATTTTTTGATGAAAGAGAATAATAGTAAAAGCATATCTTTAAGAACTAATATTGGGTTTCTTAAAGCTGAATTAAATAATAAAAACTTAGTGTGTATTAATATGGGTGGCCCAATTTTTGATTGGGTGAAAATACCCTTATTAAAAGAAATGGACAATAAAAATCTAAAAATAAAAATTAATAACAAAGAAGGTGAAGAAATTGAAGGTGGTTTTTCATTAAGTATTGGAAATCCACACCTGGTTTTTTTTGTAAATGATCTAGATAAATTTAATATAAAAGAAATTGGACCGAAATTAGAAAATCATATTTTTTTTCCAAAAAAATGTAATGTTACACTAGCTTGTATTAAAAATAGAAAACATATTCAGGTGAAAGTTTGGGAGCGTGGTGCAGGATTAACTAAAGCTTGTGGAACTGCAGCTTGTGCTGCTGCTGTATCAGGTGCAGTATTAAAAAAAAATGAGCGATGTACTAATATAGAATTTTTAGAAGGAATGCTTAATATAAATTGGAAAATAGATAACAATATTTATATGACAGGAAAGGTTTCTGAAATAAAAAAGATTACAGTTAATATTTAGTTATGAGCATTTTTGATAAATTTAAAATAGGTTTAAACAAAAGTTCAAAAAACTTATCATCTGGATTAAGTAGTTTAATTTTCAATAAAAAGATTAATGAAAAAATCCTTGATGAACTAGAGGATTTTCTTATTGGGTGTGATGTTGGAGTTGAATCTGCAAAAAAGCTAAGTGAAAAGTTTTCTAATACCCGAATAAGTTCTAAAAATAATGAAAAAAATGAAATTTTTAAAATTTTTTTAAAGCATGTGTCCGAAATTTTAAAACCTCTAGAAAAAAATTTAGAAAATCTAAACAAAAATAAACCGAGTGTCATTTTAATAGCTGGTGTTAATGGTGTTGGAAAAACTACAACTATCGGAAAATTAGGAAAAATTTTAGGAAAAAATGGAAAAAAAATAGTTCTTGGCGCAGCCGATACCTTTAGGGCCGCAGCAGTAAGTCAATTAGAAGTTTGGGCAAAAAAAATTAATGCAGAAGTTATCAAGTCTAGCGAAGGATCTGATCCTGCTGCAGTAGCATATAAAACCTTTGAGTATGCTAAAAGAAATAATTTTGATTATGTCATTATTGATACAGCTGGAAGATTGCAAAATAAAAAAAATTTAATGGATGAATTTAAAAAAATTTCAAGTGTTTTAAAAAAGATAGATGTAGGTGCCCCTCATGAAACCTTTTTAATACTAGACGCAACAACTGGGCAGAGTGCTGTTAATCAAGTTGAAGAGTTTAAAAAAATATCCCCAATTACTGGTATTATAATGACTAAGCTAGATGGAACAGCAAAAGGAGGTATCTTATTAGCAATAGGGGAGAAATTTAAATTACCAATAATAGCTTTAGGTATGGGTGAAAAAGAAGATGATCTTCAAATCTTTAATGCAGAACATTATGCAAGCGCACTGATGTCAGGTTAAACTAGTTAATAAGATTGATAGAAATTAATGGTTTATAATAAGAGCATTGGTATGTTGAGTTAATATCTCTATAGCCACAATCTTTTAATAATGAGGAAATGAATAGCTTATATTTATTTTTTCTAGGAAGTTTTTCAAGTTTTTTATTTTTAAGGTTAAACTTAAAATTTGATCTAATAGATTTTACTCCACTGATCATAATCAAAGTTTCATTATCATTTAATAGATAGTAAGCATAATCTTCTGGGAATACAGGAATATTATAATTTAAACTTAGATTTTTAGCTTTTTTAGGAAACCAATCATAAGTAATAATTGGATCTATTTTTCCAGTATTATTATTTAAAATATATAAATCTTGAGGATAGTCAGTAATATAATTAAATTCATCGCCTCTTGCTAAAACAGCCTTAGCTCTAGATTTAAAAAATAAAGTAAATTTTTTATCATGTGATAACATTTTACCAATATTAAATACTTCTTCTATGTCTTTTTTATATGGATCTGCATCATTAGCTTTGCCAATAGCATTACAAAAAAATAAACAAAATAAAAAATAAGTTATAATTTTTTTCACAAATAAATATTAATATTTATTTGTGAGGCTTATTTGGTTAAATTGTGACTTAATTTAAGCTTGTAATAAATCTTTCTATCGAATTTAAAAGGGTTTTGTTATATTCCATCATATGATCGTCATATTCTGGAAAATAAGAGTATTTAGGTGTATTGGCAAGTTCATACAATTTTTTTCCCATATAAAATGGAACTATATGATCAGCTTTGCCATGCATAATTAAAATTGGGCTTTCAATATTTTTAATTTTTTTACCACTTTCATACTTGTCTTTAAGAAGTAAACTTACAGGTAAAAATGGATATTTATCTTTGCCGACATCAATCATTGATGTAAAAGGAGATTCTAAAATTATTCCAGCAAAATTTTTATTCTGTGCTATTTCAACTGCTACTCCTGTGCCTAAAGATTCTCCATAAATAATTATATTTTTTTCAATTATACCTTTGGACTTCAACCATTTAACTGCACTTTTTGCATCTTCGTAGAGCCCTTGTTCTGTAGGTTTTCCTTTATTACCATTGAATCCTCTCCATGAAATAATAAGAAAATTTATATCAATATTTTGAAAATGATTAATTTTATGAATCCTATTTTCTAAAGTTCCTGCATTACCATGCAAAAAAAGAATTGTCTTATAATTATTAATATCTTTTAAATGATACCAGGAAGTAAGATCTATGTTATCTTTGGTTTTAATTTTTACTGGTTCTACGAGTACTGATATTTTGTCACCTGAATAATTATTTTCATTTGGGTGATATAAGAGATTTCTTTGAAAAAGATAGGTAAAAACAAGTATAAAAAAATAAACTAATAGAAAAGATAGTAATATAAATAGCAAATAGTTCATTTTTATGAAGTTTTTTTTAATTAAAAAATTCATTTTATATTTTTAATATTTAACTTATCATATGATTTTTAAAAAACATGATAAAAGACTTTGAAATTATTTAATAGAATAAATTAATGATTATAAGGTGTAATAGTTGCTCTAAAAGATTTGTTGTAAGAGATCAAGATATTCCGCAAAATGGAAGAACAGTACAGTGTGGTTATTGTTCGGTTATGTGGTTTCAATTGCCAGTTTCAACTACAAGTAAAAAAATACCAATTTCAAAAGCCAAAAAAAATATAACAGATAAAACAGTAAAAGCTTCAGATGGTAAAACTTACAAATTTTTAGGTAAGCAGTGGGCACAACTACTATCTTCTGGTAAAACAGGAATATTTGCTTCAAAAAAAATTGGTAATGAACTTAATCAACTAGTAGAAATAAAAAATGCAAGTAAAAAAATGAACAAAGAGCTTGATCCATTCTCAGAAAGTTTAGGAAATGAAACACAACTACCAGATATTTATAAACCTAAAAATCAAATTAGTTTATTAAGTTATATTTCTTTATTAATTGTTATTAGTCTTTCTCTTGTAGGCGTGCTAATAACTTTTGAAGATAGTTTAATATATAATTTTCCGAAAATAAAATTTATTTTTGATATATTAAATGACCAGTTAGAATACTTTTCTGAGACTTTTAGAAATATGATCACAATTGCAAACGATTTGCTAGGATCTTATTAACTTATCTATTAATAGATTTTATTGAATCATAACCTAGAAGAAATATAACAAAGATAATTATAAACCAAAATGGAAGTCCTCTCCAAAACCCCGCAAGACCTGTACTAATGCTCCATGCCAATCCTATAACAAAAGTTATAAAAATAGCAAAACCTAAAAAAATTGTAAATTTTTCATTTATTTTCATAATTAATTTATAATTATACTTTAATTTTACTTGTTAACCAACTTGCGTTTCGAAATAATCTTTCGTCGTCATGCAATGATGAAACAAGTTGTATGCCAATAGGAAGTTTATTTTTTCCTTGTAATAAAGGTAAACTAATTGAAGGCATGCCACAGTATGTCCATAATGTAGAAAAAATTGGATCTCCAGTAGATTGCAAACCTTTAGGGGGCTCCCCGTTTGCAGATGGAGTTAAGATCGCATCGTAGTCATAAAAAAACTGCTTAAAGTATGCATTAGCTACATCAATCTGTGACAACGCATTATTATATTCTATAGAAGTATACTTCATACCTCTTTCAATAGCTTCTACGATTTTATCGCTTAATTTATTTTTTGATTTTTTATATTCTTCTGAAAAAGATGTTGCCATATCTGATTCCATAATTATTTTATGCCATTCAGGTATTTTACCAAAACCTACAGGTAGCTCCATTTCATCTACTTGGCCTTTTAGTTCATCTTTTACCTCTTTAAATCCTTCGGCCGCGTCTTCATCTAATTTATTCATAAATGGTAAATTAATATAAGCAAATAAAGGTTCCATAGGAGGTTTTTCTTTACTTGCATTTAATAATTTTGGTTTTGGATTTAGTGATGTATCAGGGTCTTGTTTATCATAACTAATAAGTTGTTCACTAATTAATGCTGCATCTTCAATAGAATTAGCAAAAACACCAATATGATCTAATGTTCGGGAAATTTGCATAACCAAATGCCGTGAAATTAAACCTTTTGTAGGCTTATAACCTACTACACCGCAATAAGAAGCTGGCCGAATTACTGAACCATTAGTTTGGCTTCCGACAGCAAGTGGAACCATATGTGATGCTACAGCTGCAGCTGAACCACTCGATGAACCTCCTGGTGTTCTACTTAAATCATGTGGGTTTTTGGTTTTGCCAGACGAATAATAAGCAAGTTCAGTTGTGACTGTTTTTCCCATAATGATAGCTCCTGCCTGTTTCAATTTAGATACAACTGTACAGTCATTTAAGCTTGGGTTATTTTTGTGAATTTCTGTGCCATCCTCAGTTGGCATATCAACTGTATCAAAAATATCTTTTACACCCACAGGAATTCCATGAAGATCTCCATGTTGACCTGCTTGATGCAATGCATCTAATTTTTTTGCTTGAGAAAGAGCAAGCTCTTCATCAAAAAATTGAAAGGCTTCTACATCT
>Ga0209709_10004247_pt1 | contig 11603 bp, 9 predicted proteins | sample ArcticOcean_MG_C_2_FD_187435 | JGI IMG/M metagenome (GOLD analysis project Ga0209709, IMG submission 187435) | Marine microbial communities from western Arctic Ocean - ArcticOcean_MG_CB4_136 (SPAdes) (version 2) | ecosystem: Environmental > Aquatic > Marine > Oceanic | place: Arctic Ocean... | reverse complement strand
TTTCATAAATAATGCCGGGAAAACTTTTAGAAATTTCTTTTGAAAAAACGGCATTTGAAACACGAAAAACAACGCCATTATTATTACGGGCATTTGTAATTCACTATATAAAATATCCAACTTATCTTGTTCCTGTTTGGTACTTTTATTTTGTTGCATCAAGGACTGCATAGTATCGTGTTGACCAATATAATCGTTTTTTTCTGTTTCTGGCACATAATTTGGTTGTATTTGAGGGTCCTGCATATGCGATTGGGTTTGCATAGGAATATGACTGGTAGGTAGGGAAGTCATCCCAGTAGAGGATGCTTGTTGTAAACCCATAACAATTTTATTAATTGAATCGGATGATAATTCTTGGGGTGATAACGGTGGTTGTTCAGGTATTTCCGTTTTTTCCAATACAACCCTGTTCTGTTTTTCGGTATTACCACCTGGTAGGTCATCTATACTAGTCGAATCAGCCATATAATAATATCTTATATTGATAGATGGCTTGTATTACGCAAATTCTACACTTTTTTTCGTCTTTGTGCAACTTTCGGATTTTGGATTAAATTTATAACATTTATCATCATATTTAAAAATTTGTCCCTTAATTTTGCTTAATGGGGCAGCTCTAAATATTAAACAATTCCTTTTATTGCACGCCTTTCTAAATAATGTGGCTAACCCAAATCCCAATAGCATAGAAATAATTATTTGACCTAAAGGAGCATATAATAATCGTTTAAAATTGATATTCATATATATATAAAGACTATAAAACTTATTTCTTCCTTTTCTTCCCTTCTTGTATAGGATATTTCCTAATTAAGTCATCTCTCGTGGGACAAGTAACTTGCTCGGCATCAAATCCAAAACAAGCGCCACTTTTGTCTTTATACTGCATTTTGTGTAGATTATCAGGATTAGGATAGACATATATTATGTCTGGTCTAGGACTTCCTATGTAAACTAAAAAAATACCGATCGACAAACTAATAATAAATGCTGGTATATTTATAAATTTCATATATATATTGATTTTATTTTTTATCCGATATGATTTGTCCAGATTGATATTCAAAATCTAATTTTTTTAAAAGAGTTTTCACCTGTTTCATAATAAAAAAACCAGTTTCTTCTTGCTCCATCATGGTGACGGCATATTTACTTTCACGCATTTTGGTCATAAGAGGAAAAATTTGTTCTACATATAAATTTAACGCTTGCTTCAGAATTTGACTCGATTGTTCTATGTCATCTATATCTGCCATATATTCAGCAATTAAATCTTTAAATGATGTAATTAATTGTTGTAATTGAGCATTTTTGATCTCCATATATTGTTTAATGGGGATTTTCCTAGGCACATCCTCATTTCCATCTACCCTTATTTCATTTTCCGATTCAATAATCCCTGTTAGCAAAGTCAACTGTTTTGTCTGTTCTTTGTAAGTAGTTTTATCAGTTGTAAATTGATCTGCAATTTGTCCTTCTGTCCTTAAACCAAACAGTAAATCCAATTTTAAATCAATTATATTTGCCTTAATTTCATTTAAACTGTCTTGTGTCATTTGCGCTGCCGCAGGGAGTAACATCCATTTTCCTTGTTGGATTTGGATATCTAAAGCGCAAGGAGCTTCTGTGTGACCACATTTAGCAGTCAAGAGGCTTCTACCATTAATGGGATCAGTGAATATTGTTCCTCCACTCTTTTTACAATTAACACATCCAATGCGCAGATTTTTTAGTTTCTTTTTAATTTCACCAACACTTAATCCTCTGCTGCTTGCTGTAAGTTTTTTTTTGGCATTATTGTATTTTACATCATATTCGCCCTTTAATTTGTAATATCGAATCATTGCTTCCTCTGCTTTGGATGAATCATTAGATGACGGAGATTTAGGTGTTAATGATAGCGTTGTAATATCTTCTTGCGGAGGAGTGTCATCGGGACCCCACGTTGGACTTTCTGGCAAATATGGCGATTCCTCGCTTTGGTCGTCTTCGGTTGCATCAGATGTTAGTGGATCAGGCAATTTACCAGGATTCTCAGTAAAAGTGGGAGATGGTGGGGTATCCATTTATATTTATACGGCATAATAATTTTTATGCAATACTTCAAAACCACTTTCAAATTTAGGGAGATTTGTGATAATTTCATTATTCATTTTTTTCCTTTCTTCCCTTAATGCCTTAATTTTCACCATCACGCGCGCGTGGTCTTTTTCTTTCTTTTCTTTTTTTTCTTCTGGAGTCAACTTATGTCTTTTTCTGTAGGCTAATATCACACCAATTAATATTAATAAAAATAAAAAAAACCCACAATTCCATATTATATTATAATATGTAGCCCTTTTATCGTGACATTGCTTTAATGTTTCTCTTAAAAAATACTTGACGCCGGGTTCGGTTAAAGTTGGACTATTTGCTGAAAACATCTATATACTTATTAAAAGCAAAAAATGAAAAATATAATACATAATTATTATATACAATGATTTCGGCAGGTTTTTCAATAGGTATATTTGGATTTTTAACAATTACATATTTTTTAGCTAAGTTCTTTTTCATTGATAGAAAAGGACCCCCTGTACCATCTGGAACAGGGGCTACCGTACTTTCTTTAATGTATGTTGTATTAGTTGTAGGATCACAATTATTTATCAATGTTCGCAATTCTTCAGAACTTTGCAGTGGTACACCTCAGATTGTAACTTCATTTATTTATACAATTATTCCTAATTTCTTCATTTTAGGACTTATAATGATATTGATGAAAATATTACCAGGATGGAAATCACCATTTTCTAACACTATTGGGTATGCGACTGTGTATATGTTGGGAGTCGGCGGCGCATTTTCTGATTTATTGAAATCAAAAAAAACAGACGGGGTTAATTTGGGACCATTGATACAAAAAATTTGCGATAACCAGGCAATAGTTATAAATGAAATAACACCATTCAATTTCGAATTATTCTTAAACAAGATGAATAAAGATAAACTACTAAAATCTGGTTATAGAAAGAAACCGGCATATCACAAATTATGGGAATATGTCGTTTTAAAAGATTCAATTGCCGAGTTTATGTGGATAGGATTGTGTGGAGCTTTAGTTATTTCTACTACATTTAATGCGTTGTTGGAAATTTCGTGTGATATTCCAACGGCGCAAAGGAAAGCCGCTGCTGCTAAATTTGAAGCACAAACAGCTAAATCAAAATCAGAAGAATCAAAACCAAAATTATTTACCGTGCAAGATTAAAATTTTAATTTAGGAATTGCTAAATAATATAATACAAATAAATAACTAAGAATTGCTAATAATAGTGCTACTAACCAATTGGGTATTACTGTTTTTTTTTTGTATCCAATACCAAACTGTCGTAAGGACCCATCTTCATTATATAGAAAATGTGGTGCATACACCTGCACTAGACAAAATATAACAACAAAAATGACAATGGCTACTGATGTAATATTGCGTCGAATAAATGATCTATACATAATAATTTATATATAGATTAGTTTTTATAATTAATTACTTCAATATCCTTCATCACCGTCTCTATCTCCAAAATCATCATCATCCGCCATTGCAGCAAATGATGTCATTAACTCGGCATTCATGCGTTCTCTGTACACTTGTTCTTCTACTTCTTCAAGTCGGTATATTTCCCTGTTTCTTGCTGTTACCTCATCGTTGTTGTTTAACCGCAATTCCATCAACATGTCATCCTCTATTTCTTGTCTTTCTTTATCATATTGATTAGCATCATATTCATACAATGCTCTTGTTTGACCTAAACTCCATTTACCCAAACGGTGTTCTTTGAGAATATTTTCTACTTGGCGTTCGGGCTTGGCCAAATCTCCCAAATTTTTTGTGATTTTATTTTTCTCTTTTTCCTTGGCTTTCAATACATTTTTGGTAATATCTTCATTATTTAAATTCATTTTCGATTTTTGATTCTCCATTATTGAGATATATGTTCCTAACAAAGAAGATACTTTTTTCTCGAGTTTATCTTTTTTACCTTCTAAAATTTGTTTACGAACAGAATCTTCTATCCCTGCGTCATCTGTTAAACCCAATAATTCTAATTCTCTTTCTTCATAATCATCCGCTTCCAAATCTATATCAACTGATTTAATATATATAAATATACTGCATAACATATAAAATTTTACTAATTTCCCCAATATATTACCATTCATGATGGTACTTTCAACCGTATTATTTATTAATACCAAATCCGCAAATAAACTTGTTGCATCCATTAATTCTATAATATCTTTGCTTTGTTCTTGAATATACTTTAACACCGGAAATAGTTCCTTATCTTTATAAAATTTTTGCAAACTACTTGTTTCACTAAAAATTAAAGCTTTAACATCTGCAATATGTTTTTCACTGATTTTCCAGTGGGGAGGTAAAACAACCGTCTTATAATCAACGCTATTCATAATCATATTTGGATACACGCGCATTATATTCTTAATAAATGTGTTGTAAAATGTAAACATCGTAATACTTGTTTCATCTTCCTGTGTCATATATATATTTTCACCTCTTAATTTCCAATTGTTCATGTTGTCAAAAAATGTTTCTGCTTCAGTTCTTGCCCTTTCATTATGTAAAAATAATAGAATTTTCGTCTTAAAATGTTCGATGTTTTTATCTAAAAATACATTCATGGCCAAATAACTTTCATTATCACCTTGTCTTATTGTATCAAATGTGTCTATTAGAGCTGTAAACGCATCCAATATATCGAGATTGCAAATAATAGGCGCTTTCTTCTGTTTTAATTCTGTAATTTTAAATTCCAATGCTTTTCTTTCGCTTAATCTTACGGGATGAAGATTTATGTCAATAATATTGGTTTTATTAACTGATGCCAGAATTTGATAAAAGGTTGTTTGCGAAATAATAATACCTTCGCGTTTTAATTTGTCGATGCCATCGTGCATAACTTTTCGAACACCATCTTCATCATTGTCTTGTGCTAATCCGTCCTTCATTCTTTGACGCATTTGTTGCACAATTGGATTTCGGCATATATTACGAATATGTTCTGCAAATGGAATATTAAATTCACAAAATCGTATAAATGACAAATAGATGGTCTCTTCGGAAAAATGTTCCGATAATTGTTGATATTTTAAATGGGTATCTAATGGTGAAAAAATATAATTGACTGTTTCATAACTCGCAACTATATTTAATATGCGTTCCAAATTAACAACTATATCATTATACTTTTTAATACCTCCTTCCTTATCCATAAAATAACGAATTGTTTCACGAATACCTTCGTTGCAACACGCATTTTCCAACATCGGTTCATCAGATAAATTTTTTAATAAAGGCGCTTCTTTGTTAACAACTCTTTGAATTAAATCCTGAATATGAAACGAAAATGCTATTAGTTTACCGCGCAATGCATTTAACTGACCGAATTGATTATCTGACCCACTTTGCAAATTTGTAATTAATACATTTTCAAAAGTCTTACTTATATTAGAAATTTGTTTCATTTTTACTGGAAATAATGGTGGTAAAAATGTGTTCCACTGTCTAACATCAAATAATTCCGGAATATCGTCTTCGACATTCTGTTCAGAATATGCTCTTTTAGATTCTAGTTTATGCTGTATTACAGATTTATCAAGAATTGACACTATTCGTTTCTTTACCTTTTCAGCAAATTTGGCAGTAACACTTTCTTCTTTTCGTCTATTAATTTTTGGTAGAGCTGACCAAGGTCTAGTATTTTGTCGCAGTTTCAAAATAACACACACTAAATATAACAATGACGATGTTTCGCCATCTGGGTCCAAGGGAAATCCAATGAATGAGCGCACGCAACCTGGGAATGTCTTCTTTGTAATAATAGATGGTATCATTGTCTGGATAGCAATTAAATAATACGATAAAGCGAAGGTAAGAAGAGTGTCATCATGCGCAATTTCATATTTGGGAAATTTTTTACCGGTTTTCTTTTGTCTTTCTTTTTGTCTAGCATTATATGTCGGCTTTGTCCCTATATAATGCTTTATTTCTTCAACTACATTACTAATTACAAAATCATATTCGGATTCTGTATTAATTCCCATGCTCCTATCCAACATACTTAATACTTTATAAATCATTTCAGCATCGGGTGATTGAAGTTGTGGCATTTCCTTATGACTCATATTAATAATAACCTCGCCAATGTCTTTCTCCAATACTTCTCTGCTAACAATTTTATAACCAGTGTCATCAAATCCTTCACCTGTATCATATTCTATTGTTCTGATTACATAACCACTATATTTATCAACGACTTTCTCTCCATCATCGCTTATTTGACCTCTACTTGCACACACTTGTTCCAATACAGTTTTATATTCTCCTCTTGCAAAGGCTTCTGCTAATTCAGTGTAAAATGTAGGCAATAATTGCACATCTGTTTTTTTGCAGTAATACCAAAATTCATTTTCAGGATCTGTAGCACTCCGATATGGTTCTCTACACACTTTAGCTACAAAAGTTAAGATATTGGATTGTTTTTGGACAAAATCGGATTGTGACAGAATATGGTCTCTTAAACTAGCATAAGGAGAAACAACTATTTCTCTATCCTGGATTTTCTCTCCAATAGATTGCATCAACATATCATCTTTTAAAAATCTATGCAATTTTATTAATTTTAACATGGGCAATCTATTTTCATAAGTTTTGAGGTCTTCATTTAATTTATCCACTAATTGTTGATACTCCATATTAAATTCCAAATCAAATTGCTCTAATATTTCCTTTGTTAAATCACTGCGCACCTTTTCTTGACCTATTGGTAATGTAGTACACTGACTTTTAATTTGCAAACAACTTTTCTTGAGATTACAAAACATATCACTACCTGGTTGTAGGCCATCTAATTCACCATCTCTAACCCATCTATTATCATTTGTTCGTCTATAATATAATAATTCTCCGTCGTCACCTATGTAAGCATAATCCCCTTCAGACACTCTGCGTTTTCCATTAGTTAACGCATCGGATTCGGTAATTGCCTGTGAATCTGTCAAGCCGACATTCTTCATCAAATGATTAAAAATAAAATCTCTGTAGGCTTCATCATCCATACCATCGCGGATTTCTCTGAATTCTTCCCCCACATCATAACGCGTTACATCATATTTCTTATCAAAATATACATCAGTAGAATCATCGTCCTCCCTTAACTCATCGATATCCATATAATGTTTTGCTAATACCAGATTTTTACACTGGGTTTCTTTACCTTCTGAAGCGGTAATGCCGGCATCTGTTTCTTTTTGAACCCGATCTAAAATAGCGTGAATATCCACTGGTTGATATAAATCAATATCCTTAAGTGTTACCACTGTTGAAAATAATTGCATATTATCAATGCCTATCATTGTATTTAATACAACAGTAGAGCAGATAGGTTGATTCGTTAGACCATACATAGTGAATACACTATTCGCGTCATTTCTTGTGTCTAATAAATTAAATAACATACTATCATTTGTTTTTGGCAACTGTCCATACGTGGCTTTCAAATAGCGTTGTATATCTGTAGTACTGTTAATAAAATCGCGTTTTAATATTAATATTCGTTCATCCATGAATCTCACTATATTTTCGTATTGTTTGAATGTTATATCATCTGGGTATACGAGAAATGGTTCCAAATATTCAATGATTTTCAAATAAGAGATTCCTTGTTGATGCTTTATAATGAATTTTTTAACCAAATCAAATAATATTTTTGTTTTGGGAATTATTTTTTCTAGGAAATCTTTATATGCCACCTCTTGATTTCTGTCGTCAAAATTATTTTTTTGTGAAAATTTAATAGCTTTGTATCCTTCCAAAAAATTTTGAGCATTATACTTCGGTGCTTCGTCGCTTTCTTCATCAATAGTTTCATCTGTCACTGATGTGCTATTATTTAAAATGGAAAAGTAGTTAAATATCAAATGATTTAACCGTGTCTTCATCAATATTGATGTACTTGGTAAATTAATTTTTGAATAAATTAATGCTGGTTCGGGCAAAGTTAAAAACCCCGTAATAGCCATTTTATCGTTACTAGCTATTTGAACTCGTTTCCCAGTGCTTAATGGTTTCTTGATATCAGTGGAAGTTATATGAGACAGAGATTTGTCATAAGAACTAAGAACAAAACGACATTTGTGAGGAGCTTGGTTTTTGGCAGTGGTTGAATCAAAATTTTCCAGATTATCCTGAACCGCTAATATATTTGCATCAACGCTTTTTTGTATTATAACATCGACTTTATCAGTTGGGAGTGCAAAAGGTTCTAATTGCTTATTAAGATTGCGATATAAATATAAGTATTTATTTTGCGCATCAGGGACACTATTCGTTTTAAATTCATTTACTAATCGATCGATTTCTATTTGACTTTCCGCAAGAGTGGTAGAAATAAAATCTACGTCTACATTTGCTTCATCATCGACGTTGATATTATATAATTTTTTCCTGTTTTTAACAATTGGCAAACACCAATATAATTTCTTGTTTAATTTTTCCAATCTTTCCACTAAAGGTTTATATTGCGCAGTTTTTACAATGGGTTTGTCAATACCATCGTTGGTTAGAATAGAAAATATTTCCCGTAATTGTTTAAACCGCTCTATCATAATATGTATTTTGTTTAATACCAGTGGAGTTCTTTTGGTTGTTGGTATAGAAGATAACAAGTCATCTAATAAATCATTTGTCTGTGTTTCCAAACCAAATCGTTTTTCGGTTTCTTTTACAGGAATCAACTCAGTAATCTCTTCTAAACTTTCTCCAAAAGTAATTGAATCGGCGTCCAACAAGACCTGTTTTAAATGGGTAGAAACATCTATGACCTCCTGAACTTCTAAAATATCATCATTCAATGGTTCAAGCTCTTCCGGACTTAACTCTAAATCAGGTATATCCTCTTTTGCTTTTGGGGGCTCAAATGAGCGAATGTTTTCGATTGGTAACGCTAATGGTAGCCCTTTATAAGCAAAATCTATATACAGTTTTTTATTATCTCCGTATGTTGAAATTTCTATCATATCATTTTCTAAATCTGTTATTTGACCATTGATTGTTAAAGGAACATCTCCTCCCAATTGAATGCTGATCCAGGCTCCTGTTGTTAAACCATTTTGCCTTGCATATCCTTTCTCAACCGGACGACTAATGAATTCGATTTCTTCTATACTTTCATCTGTAAACTGATTGTCTAGGATATTTACCACTGTTTCCTCTAAGGTTTCGGGATTTACCAAAGTAGCTCTATTTTCATCTAAATAATCAATGTAAAAAGTTATTTGATCAAGATTGCTATTATCAGGTGCCCCAAGTCTAATAATATCACCTAATTCTAAAAAATATTCTTGTTCGGGTTGTTCTTCTGCAGACATTATCTTATACTTATAGTAGAAATTATCTCAACAACGAAAACTGATTTAAAATCTAATTAAAGAGAATCATACATACATATAAAAATATGTCTGACACTCTAACCATACATCTAGATCAATATTTTGATATTACCTCATTACCAGACTGTCCGGAAAATTTACAACATAAGACGGTTATTCGCGAAGATACTGTAAAATGGTACTTCCTACAATATATTAAAAATAATTTATGCGAAGCAAATTATAAAACGGCTGGTTTATTTCGGTCTGTATTAACGGACGGCAAGAAAGTGTATGTATACTCTCCGCCAAAAGCTTTACCATTCTCATCGGTGAAAGATGATAATTACGATGATTATATTCTAGAAGAATTGGTTGAAGGAACAATGATAAATTTATTTTGGAATGATTATTTAAATGAATGGGACATTGCTACAAAAAATAGTTTAGGTGGCAAATACTCATTTTATCAAGATAACAAAAAAACATTCCGCACAATGTTTCTTGAAGCGATGGATAATCAACAGGTTGAATTTGACCATTTTAATAAAAATTTATGTTATTCATTTGTTTTGCAACACCCAGATAATAGAGTCGTAATCCCTTTTCAAACCGCTACTATAGTATTAACAGGGTTATACAAAATAGAGGGAACAACTGTTACTGTCCTTGATAAACATCAATGTAAAGTGCCTAATATACTATTTCCTAAAACACTTGAACAATATTCAGACTATAAGGGATCGTCATGGCAAGATTTGGAAGATTATTTTAACCAAATGAATTTAGATTATCGTATTACGGGGACAAATATTTACAGTCCTTCAACAGGATTACGCAGCAAATTAAGAAATCCAACATATGAATATGTGCGTAGATTAAAAGGAAATAGCCCTAAAATTCAGTTTCAATACTACTCATTGCGACAGGTGGGTAAAGTCGGAGAATTTTTGAAATATTATAAAGAATACAGAACAACTTTTTCACAACTAAGAAATGATTTACATAAATTCACAATGCAGATTTGGGAAAATTATAGAAGATGTTATGTGCAAAAAGAAAAACCTTTGATAGAGTTTCCCAAGAAATTCCGGGTTCATATGTTTAATCTACATCAAATTTATTTAAATGATTTGCGTGAATTGGGGCATTACATATCAAGACAAATAGTTATCAAATATGTAAATTCATTAGAGCCAGCAAAGCTTATGTATTCTATGAATTATGACTTGCGTCACTGTAAAATGGAGGAAAAGATTATCGCAGAAGTCGAGCAAAAGTAGATTAGAATTTGTCTCTGAAAACAATAAGAATTTCAAGTTTTGATTTCAGAGCATCAATCTCAAACTCTTGTTTTTTCATTATACCTATCATTGTAGTAAATATAGGTATAATATCATCATAAATCTGAATTTTTTGAGGAATTTCTATATGTGACTTACCTAATTGCTTGCCACGTATATGACATCTATCCTTTATTTCTTGTCTAACCTTACTTAAGTTATCTTTGAATTTCTCTAATGTAATTTTTGTATCATTACCGTCCCTCTTCGTCTCTTCCGACCTCCATTCACTATATTTTTTATCCTCCTTCTGTTTTCTCTCATCAATACATTTTTTCCGTTCGATTTGTTCTTCATCACCAATTAATCCTTGATTTACGTCATTACTGTATTTAGTACAAGCCTTTTGATAATCCGTAGTTTCTTGCTCTCTTAAAAGTGGGAAATTATCTCTCATAATTTTACCTTCAATGTTTTTAGCCAATTCGCCAACTTGTGTTCGCAATTTTATAATTGTGCCATCTAATTCCAATCGGCGGTTCTTCTCAATCTCCAATTCTATCTTTTCCTCAAGAACGCGCTGTTCTTCTTTGAGTTTATTTTCATCTTCTTTTAATGCTTCGAGTTTGTCAATTAAATAGGATGTCATTTTTTTATTATATAAAAAATAATTTAATTTAATCAATTTTTATATAGTGAAAAGATTACTACCGTCTGCTGGTTCTACTCTTTAGTTAAATTCTTCCATAATACCAGCTAACACTATGATAGCATCATCGCACGCATTTCTTATAAGTCCTTTCCCTGCATTTATCAGGGGGATTTGCTCTTTCTCAAAAGGGTCCACCATAAATCCCATTCGGATAATACTATGTTCATCGTGTGGAT
>Ga0209709_10004244_pt1 | contig 11618 bp, 7 predicted proteins | sample ArcticOcean_MG_C_2_FD_187435 | JGI IMG/M metagenome (GOLD analysis project Ga0209709, IMG submission 187435) | Marine microbial communities from western Arctic Ocean - ArcticOcean_MG_CB4_136 (SPAdes) (version 2) | ecosystem: Environmental > Aquatic > Marine > Oceanic | place: Arctic Ocean... | reverse complement strand
TATGTGTCTGGTATTAATTTCACTACTGATCAGCCATGTACAGTTCCTGACAATCTAAGTACTACAAATATTCTTGTAGATAGAGCGACAATGAATTGGTCATCTACTTCAACTTCAACGGATCACTATGATGTTAGGTTAAGAGTACAAGGGGGCGGCTGGCTTAATTTATTCTATATATTTAATACTTCACAAACTAAATACTCATTAACTGCCGGAACGATTTATGAATGGCAAGTTAGAGCGGTTTGTTCTTCTGATACTTCTTCTGTATCTGCATGGTCAGCAACTGAAAGTTTTACGACTTTATCGGATTGTTCAGATAAGCCAGATAATTTAGATGCGATAAACATTTCCTTTACATCAGCTGATTTAGTTTGGGATGCTTCAGCAAATGCTGTTGGTTATCAGTTAAGATTTAAAGAAAATGGTAGTTCGTGGGGTTCATGGGTTTATGATACTGTGTATACTAATTCTTTTAGTCAGTCGGGCTTAACTGCAGATACAGATTATGAATGGGAAGTTCGTGCATTTTGTGATTCTTCAGTGTCGTATTTCTCTGGCTGGGAACATGAAGATTTTGAAACATTAGAACCTTGTAGTGATCCAACAAATTTAAGTGCTCCAGGATATGCAATAGGGGCATCTAACGCTACTTTACATTGGAAAGGAACTAATGGTGCTGACCATTATACAATTATTTTTAAAGATGTGAATTCATCAACATGGGATACCTTAATTGTTACCGGTTCATCTGTTACAGTTGTAACATCCGTTCCTTTTGGCTTTAGTGCATCTGCATCTGCTTCTGGTCCTAATATGACTTTAGCTTTAAATGGAATAACTGGAGGAACAACTTATGAATGGCAAGTAATGACAGCTTGTGATGCTGGAGGGATTAATAACTCAGCATATGTGTCTGGTATTAATTTCACTACTGATCAGCCATGTACAGTTCCTGACAATCTAAGTACTACAAATATTCTTGTAGATAGAGCAACAATGAATTGGTCATCTACTTCAACTTCAACTGATCACTATGATGTTAGGTTAAGAGTACAAGGGGGCGGCTGGCTTAATTTATTATACATATATAATACCTCACAAACTAAATACTCATTAACTGCCGGAACGATTTATGAATGGCAAGTTAGAGCGGTTTGTTCTTATGATACTTCTTCTGTTTCTGATTGGTCATCAACTCAGTCATTTACTACGCTTGTTAATTGCGATACTAAGCCATCTAACTCTACAACAGTTAATATTACATTAACTTCTGCTGATATTACTTGGGATGCAGTAATAGGAGCTCAAGCTTATGAATACAGGTTTAAAGCAACATCTGCATCTTGGGGATCGTGGGTTTATACTATAGTAACGACTAATACTGCTAATGAAGTGGGCTTGAATTCAGGGACTTATTATCAATGGCAAGTAAGAGCAATTTGTGATACTATTAATTCGATTACTTCTAATTGGGCTAATAATGTACAATTTACTACACTAATGCCTTGTGCAGATCCAACATCACTAATAGTTGGATCGTCTAGCCTTAGTAATAATTCAGCTACAGTATATTGGATAGGAACCTATGGTGTAGATGGTTATATACTAAACTATAGAGAATCAGGATCAAGTACTTGGATAACCGTCAATATTACAAATTCTTTTGCAGGCTCTGGTGGAAATTATATGCTTACAGGTTTATCTGCTAATACAGCTTATGAATGGCAAATAGCTACTGAATGTAATTCTGGTTTAAATAGTTCAAATTATGTTTCAGGACCTTTATTTACTACAAATCAAGCATGTATTGTCCCTTCTGGATTAAATTCAACAAATGTATTGCTGGATAGAGCTACAATGAATTGGAATGCTACCGTTAATGCCCATCATTATGATGTTAGGTTAAGAGTACAAGGGGGTGGCTGGCTTAATTTACTCTATGTGTTTAATACCTCTTTTACTAAGTATTCATTATCATCTGGTACTCTTTATGAATGGCAAGTAAGAGGAGTTTGTTCTTCTGATAATTCTGATGCATCTGCTTGGTCAGCTACACAAAGTTTTACAACTTTAGCTCCTTGTTCTAAACCTCAGAATACTAATGTGACATCAATTACTTCTTCTGAAGGATTATTAGGATGGGATATAGTAGCTCCTGCGACATCTTATGATGTAAGGTTTAAATTATACGGTTCTTCTTGGGGCTCTTGGCAATATACTTTGGGGGTGAATCCTAACCAATTACTTATGGATAGTTTAAATGCAGGAACTTATTATCATTGGCAGGTAAGAGCTGTTTGTGGCTCTTCAGCTAATATGTCCGGGTTTACATCTTATAATACATTCTCAACTTTAGCATCAAACAGAATTACAGCTGGTGATGTTGATTTAATGGATAACTTAAATGTGTATCCTAATCCAACTAAAGGATTCTTTAATATTAGCTTTATTTCAGAAGAATTAGACAACTTTGAGATTTCAATTGTAGATGCTTTTGGTAAAATAGTATCGAATGAGGCTCAACAAAACTTTATTGGTGAGTACACTAAGCAAGTTGATTTATCAGCTTATCCTAGAGGTATCTATATGCTTCAGATTAAAACTCAAGATTCATTTGTGAGCAAAAGAATTGTGTTGCAGTAAGAGTTTGTCAGATTAAATAAATCTCCCTATATTTGCAACCGAAAATAGAGGAAGGAAATGGAAGAGGCAGTAGCCTCTTCTTTTTTTACATAGCATTATGATATCAAAAGAGGAGATACAAAAAATTGCAGCACCAAAGATTAAAGAACTGAATGGTTTTTTGGTGGATGTAAAGGTAAATACTGCCAATGTCATTACTGTTTTTTTCGACAGAATGGATGGAGTTCAAGTAGAACACTGTTTGGAAATTAGTAAATATGTGGAAGAACATTTTGATAGAGAGGTAGAAGACTATGAGCTTACCGTGTGTTCTGCAGGGCTTGATAACTCTTTTATGGTGGCAGAACAATACCAAAAATATAAAGGGAAAGAAGTGGGTGTTTTATTAACGAATGGGAAAAGAAAAACTGGAATTATCCTTTCTTATGAAGAAACGCTTATGCTTGAAGTAGCAAAAAAGAAAAAAGGAAGTAGAAAAGAATATATTGTGGAAGAAATAAGTATTCCTAAAGAGGAAATAAAGGAGACAAAACTTAAAATAAATTTTAAATAAAAGTAATGGAAGTAGAAAATCTAATTGAATCGTTTTCAGAGTTTAAAGAAGTTAAGAATATTGATCGTGAAACTATGATGAACATCTTAGAGGATGTTTTTAAAGCGGTATTGGCTAAAAAATATGATGAACAAGGAAGTTTTGATGTCATTATTAATGTTGATAAAGGGGATTTGGAAATTTGGAGAAATAGAGAGGTTGTTGAAGATGGAGATGTAGAAATTCCTATTGCCCAAATTTCTTTAACTGATGCCTTGAAGATTGAAGATGATTATGAAGTTGGTGAAGAGGTTTCTGAGCAAGTAAGTTTTGAATCAGAGTTTGGAAGAAGACAAGTGCTATCTATTCGTCAGCATTTAATGGCGCGTATTGCTGATCAACATAGAGACGAGTTGATGAAGCGATATGAAGAAAGAATTGGCGAGATTATTCATGGTGAAGTTTACCAAATTTGGAGAAACGAAATCTTATTGCAAGATGATGATGGAAATGATTTGTCATTACCAAAATTAGAGCAGATTCCTAAGGATTATTTCAAGAAAGGAGAATCAGTAAGAGCAGTAATTAAAGAGGTAACACTTAAAAATAATAAAGCGAATATTGTACTTTCTCGTATTGTTCCGGAATTTATTGAGCGTTTATTCGAACAAGAGGTTCCTGAGGTGTTTGACGGAATTATTACAATTAAAAATGTAGTAAGAGTTCCAGGTGAAAGAGCTAAAGTTGCTGTTGAATCATATGATGATAGAATTGACCCTGTTGGAGCTTGTGTAGGTATGAAAGGGTCAAGAATTCATGGTATTGTTCGTGAGCTTAAAAATGAAAATATTGATGTTGTAAATTATACTGAGAATTCTCAATTGTTAATTACAAGAGCTTTGAGTCCGGCAAAAATTACTTCCGTAAAGCTAGATGATGAAAAAATGAGAGCAAGTGTATTTATGGATGCTGATCAGGTTTCATTAGCTATTGGTAGAGGTGGACATAATATCAACTTAGCTGGAAAATTGGCAGGTTATGATATTGATGTTTATAGAGATGCTGATAGCTTTGAGGATGATGTTGCTATTGATGAATTTACAGACGAAATAGAAGCATGGGTAATTACTGCTTTAAAATCAATTGGTTGCGATACTGCAAAAAGTGTACTTGATATTTCAGCTGCAGATTTAGTGTTGAGAACAGATTTAGAGATAGAAACAGTTAAAGATGTGCTGAGCATTTTAAGTTCAGAATTTGAAGATTAATAAAATAATTAAGACCTAAGTATGTCAGATAAAAAGAGCGTAAGGTTAAATAAGTTAGTTAAGGAATTCAATGTCAGTATTGACAGGATATATGCATTCCTTGAGGCAAAAGGTATTGAGGATTTAAAACCTAATACAAAAGTGTCTCATGATGTGTATATGGATTTGCTAGGTGAGTTTGATTCTGAAAAGAAAGCGAAATTATCAGCTGAGTTATTAGCCAAAGAAAAAGAATTAGCTAAGGCTGAGGAAATTATCAAACAGCAAGAAGTAGAAGTAGCGGCTCAGAAAAAAGCAGAAGAAAAAGCAAAAAAAGAGGAGGAAGCAAAAGCTGTTGCTGAACAAGCAAAAGCTGCTGAAACTAAGGAAAAAGCACCTGAAAAAGATGAGGCAATAAAAGCTAAGGTTCCAAAAAAGGGATTAAAAGTTTTAGGTCAGGTTGAAATTGAGCCAAAGAAAGTTGTTAAGCCAAAAGCAGAAACACCTAAAGCTGAAGAACCTAAGAAAGATGGAATTATTAAGGCTGCAGCTGGGAAGTTAAGAGGAGTTAAAATGACTGGGCAAAAAATTGATTTAGATCAATTCAAAAAACCAGAAAAGAAAAAGAGAGTTAGAATTGTAAAGGCTAAGGTTGACCCTAAGAAGTTCAAGAAAGGGAAAAAACCAGTTAGAGGTCCTGTAGAAATTTCTCCAGAAGAAGCTCAAAAAAGGGTAAGAGAAACATTAGCAAAATTACAAGGTAGAGGGGGTAAAAAATCATCTGTAAGAAACAGAAGAGATAAAAGACAAGCACATAGAGAAGTTGCTGATGAAGAAAATCAGCAAAAATCAGCAGGAAATAAAACTATCAAAATTGCAGAATATGCTACTGCAAGTGAATTAGCATCCTTAATGGACGTGCAAGTTACTGAGATTGTAACCACTTGTATGGGGCTTGGTATGATGGTGAGTATGAACCAAAGATTAGATGCTGAAACCATTCAAATGTTGGTAGAAGATTTTGGTTTTAAAGTTGAATTTGTTGGAGCTGATGTGCAAGAGTCTATTGTTGAGATTATTGATTCTGAAGAAGAACTAGAAGCACGTGCGCCTATTATTACAATTATGGGGCATGTTGATCATGGTAAAACTTCATTGATGGATTACATTAGAAATACAAATGTAATTGCAGGAGAATCAGGAGGAATTACTCAGCATATTGGAGCCTATGAAGTGACTTTGGAATCAGGAAAGAATATTGCATTCTTAGATACTCCTGGACATGAGGCCTTTACCGCAATGCGTGCTAGGGGTGCAAAAGTAACTGATATTGTTGTGGTTGTAGTTGCAGCTGATGATAGAGTGATGCCGCAAACTAAAGAGGCAATTAGCCATGCGCAAGCAGCTGGTGTGCCAATTATATTTGCGATTAATAAAATTGACCGTCCAACTTCTGATCCTGAAAAAATTAAAGGAGAATTAGCTGAGATGAATTTATTGGTTGAAGATTGGGGAGGTAAATATCAGTCTCAAGATATTTCGGCAAAAGTAGGAACAGGAGTTCCTGAAATTTTAGAAAAAATTATTTTAGAATCTGAAATGCTTGACCTTAAAGCAAATCCTAATAGAAGTGCACAAGGGACAGTTATTGAAGCTTCTTTGGATAAAGGAAAAGGATACTTATCTACTATACTAGTACAAAAAGGAACATTGAATGTTGGGGATTATGTCTTGGCGGGTTCTTTCTCAGGAAAAGTAAAAGCTTTATTAAATGAAAGAGGGGAGGTAAGAAAAAATGCAGGACCTTCTACTCCAGTAGTATTATTAGGATTGGATGGAGCGCCAACAGCAGGAGATATATTCCATGTTATGGAAAGTGAGCAAGAAGCAAAAAAGATTGCTTCAAGAAGAGCTCAATTACAAAGAGAACAAAGTGTAAGAACACAGAAACACTTAACGCTTGACGAGATTGGAAGAAGAATTGCTTTAGGTGATTTCCAAGAGATAAATATAATTATTAAAGGGGATGTTGATGGTTCTATTGAAGCATTATCGGATACTTTACAGCAACTTTCTACTGAGGAAATAAAAGTAAATATTATTCAGAAGGCAGTAGGGCAAATTTCAGAATCGGATGTAATGTTAGCGGCAGCTTCTGACGCAATTATTATTGGGTTCCAAGTTAGACCTTCATTAAAAGCTAGAAAACTTGCTGAATCTGAACAAATTGATATTAGGTTATATTCTATTATCTATAAAGCAATTGAAGAATTGAAATTAGCAATGGAGGGTATGCTTTCTCCTGATGTTGAAGAGAAAATTGTTTGTAATATTGAAATTAGAGAAACCTTTAAAATATCTAAGATGGGTACAATTGCCGGTTGTATGGTATTGGATGGTGAATTGACAAGAAATACGGGGGTAAGACTTATCCGTGATGGCGTTGTGGTTTACACAGGTAAATTATCATCTTTAAAACGATTCAAGGATGATGTTTCTGAAGTAAGAAAAGGATTTGAATGTGGTATGTCAATCGAAAACTTTAACGACCTTAAAGTAGGTGATATTATTGAAGGATATGAAGAGGTAGAAGTAAAAAGAGTGTTAAAATAAACACTTAATTTTTTAACTGAGAGAAATTAATAATCTCAGGAACAGGATAAGCACCAGGAAAGTTTTTACTTATCTGGTGCTTTATTTTTATAGCCTCTAGTTTTGTTCTGCAGTTTCCAACACGCACTCTATAATAGGGTGCATCATATTCCAAATAAGCAGGAATTTCAGGATATCGATTGATGAAATCAATTTTTAATTGCCTTATTTCTTCTTGTTTTGCTTTAAATACAAGCTGTACTCGCCAACCCTCTACACCATTTTTAGCTTTCAGGATATCTTCATATTTATGAACTAAAGCATTAATCCCTTTTTCATTAACACTAGTAATCTCTCCATTTTCTGAAAAGGTAGTGTCAGTTTGACCGGCAAGTAAAAAGGGAAAAATAATTAATAAGAAGAGTATTTTTTTCATCCCTCAAAAATATAAAATAAAATGAGTTTGCTTTTCCTATTTTTGCAAAGTGAGATTTTCCTATACATTTAAGGTTGATAAGCCAAGTGAACTGAGTAAGTTATTGCTTTTTAAAAGTAAGTCGCTTAGTTATATCAGTGTGTTGGATTCTAATATTCAGCTTGGCCAACCAAGTTTACCTAAGGATTATATTAATTATGATTTAATTGCTGGAGTTGATGCTCTTGAGGTGCTAAATGTTGAGAATGATTCCTTTAATGCTTTACAAAATTTTCATGCTCAGCATAAGGATTGGATGTTTGGCTATCTTTCTTATGATTTGAAAAATGAGGTGGAAAAATTAAATTCTGATAATAATGATGGGATAAAAGCAGCAAACTTATCTTTCTTTATTCCGAAATATGTGTTATTGCTAAAAGGTAATACATTGGAAGTTCAAACTTATGAAAGTGAAGAAAATTGTCAGCAATTTTTGCTTCATCAGCAATTAAGTTTGCTTGATAACGGTAGTAGTATACAACTAAAGAAAAGGGAAACTAAAGCAAAGTATATCCAGAAAATTGATGCAATTAAAAAGCACATTCAAAGAGGTGATATTTATGAAGTAAATTATTGCCAGGAGTTTTTTGCTGAGGATGTTGTTGTAAGTCCTCAAGCAATATTTCAGGAGTTAAATAAAAACACAAATACTCCTTTTGCTTCTTTTTTAAAGTTAAATGATTTGCATGCAATGTGTGCTAGCCCTGAACGATTTATTAAGAAGTCAGGTAATGAAATTATTTCACAACCTATAAAAGGAACTCGTAAAAGAGGAATAAGTTTAGCAGAAGATAAGGCTTTAATTAAGGAACTTTCTGAAAGTGAAAAAGAGCGTTCCGAAAATATTATGATTGTTGACTTAGTTAGGAATGACTTGTCAATTACAGCAACTAAAGCAAGCGTAAAGGTAGGGGAGTTGTGTGGTGTTTATACCTTTGAAAAAGTACATCAAATGATTAGTACTATATCCTCAAAAGTGGATGAGAAAACCAATTTCAGTAAAATTTTAAAAACTGTTTTCCCTATGGGCTCTATGACGGGCGCTCCAAAGCTTAGAGCAATGGAAATCATTGAACAATATGAGGAATTTAAAAGAGGAATTTTTTCAGGAGCGGTTGGTTATATTACTCCAAAAGCAGATTTTGATTTCAATGTCGTTATCCGAACAATTTTGTATAATGCAAACGAAAAATACCTTTCAGTTGGTGTTGGTGGAGCCATTACTATTCGCTCGGATGCCAAGGAGGAATATGAGGAATGTTTGGTGAAAGCAAAGCCTATTTTTGAGGTCTTAAATTTTCAATTAGATGAAAAATAAAGTTCAGCATTTTATTGACGAAAAATTACTCTTTACAACAGAGGACAAACTTATTTTAGGGATAAGTGGTGGTGCTGATAGTGTTTGCTTAATGCATATTTTATTGGCTCTTAATTATTCTTTTGAATTAGCGCATTGCAATTTTAATTTGAGAGCAGAAGAGTCAGATGCTGATGAAGTTTTTGTTAAAGAATTGGCAAAAAAATACCAATTAGAAATACATATAAAGCAGTTTGATACTTTAGAATATGCCAGCAAAAATAAAATTTCGACACAAATGGCAGCTCGTGATTTAAGGTATGCTTGGTTTGACGACTTACTTAATAAGACTAACTCAAAATACATTGCTATTGCCCATCATGAAAATGATGATGTAGAAACCTTTTTTATTAATCTAGTTAGGGGCTCAGGGCTGACAGGTTTATTGGGTATTAAAGAAAAAAATAATGCGGTTGTTAGGCCTTTACTTTCAGTATCAAGATTAGATATTGAACAATACCTAAATGAAAAAGGTTTGCTTTTTAGGGAAGACAGCAGTAATGCTTCTCTGAAATATTTACGCAATAAGATTCGCCATGAGCTTATGCCTTTACTTACTGAAATGAACCCAAGTATTCAGGACACAATAAAGGGCGAAATAAAAATTTTGGAAGGCGTTTCACAAATTTATACTACCAAAACTGAAGAGATTCGTAAAGAGTTGATGCAAGAAAAAAATGGAATCGTGAAGTTTAAAATTTCAGATTTATTAGCCTTAAATTCACTTCAGAACTATTTATATGAACTGTTAAATCCTTATGGGTTTGTAACTATTGATGCAATTGCAAAAACATTGCAAGGGCAGAGTGGAAAACAATTTTTTTCAGCTACTCATCAGCTTGTAGTGGACAGGGAATACATTCTCATATCTCCTGTAAAAATAGAAAATGAGGTGTTTGTAATTGCTGAGAAAACAGTTGATTTACTTATTCCGCTATCTTTGAAGTTTAAAATTACAGCTGATAAAAATATTGTTTTGGATAGCGCTATTGCAAAGTTAGATTTTGAAAAATTAAAATTTCCCTTAACTTTACGTAAGTGGCAAGAAGGAGATAAGTTCATGCCTTTGGGAATGAAAAAATTTAAGAAATTAAGTGATTTTTTTATTGATAATAAATTTTCAATATTGGATAAACAAGAACAATGGTTATTGTGTTCTGGTGATGATATTGTTTGGGTAGTTGGTTGCAGAATTGATGAAAGATATAAGCTTGAAACCGATACAAAAAAAGTGTACATTGCACAACTTTAAATATATAGAGGAATGTCAGAGTTTGATTTTATAGAAAAACAATATTTAGGACTTAATAAAATGTCACTTACCAGAAGAATGTCTTTGGCAATTTTTTGTTTAGGAGCTTATTTTTGGCGTGAAAATCATGATAAAGCAGGAGAACTATACTTCTTTATCGGGATAGGGATAATGGTTATTTCAATACTACTCTTATTTATTTTGCATTTTGAAACCAAAGTAAAAAATGGAAGTATTATTTTAGATGGCCTTTGGACTTCCCGAAAAATAAAGATTGATACGGCAAGTATTGTAACGGCTAAAAAAGTAAAATACAGCAAATATTTTTTGAATCGTGCCGTTTATAATTTGCATCTAAAAGGGAAAATTCGTTTTTATACAAGAGGAGTTGATGCTGTTGAACTGATAGATAAAGATGGGTTGGTTTATCTAATTGGTAGCCAAAAGGCAGAAGAATTAGTGCGAGTAATAAATAAAAAGCTAAAAAAATAATGAAGAAGATAATAAGCCTATTATTTATCCTAATAAGTGTAGTTGCATCCGCACAAATTTTTACTCCTGTCGAGTGGGAATTTTCGCAAAAGCAACTTTCTGATACAGAAATAGAATTGCAGTTTAAAGCCACTATTGATGATGGTTGGCATTTATATTCTCAGCATATTACTGATGATGGTCCTGTGCCTACAGAATTTACTTTTATTACTGAAGGCGGGTATGAATTGATTGATGGCGTTACTGAAGGGGAACCAATTGAAGAGTTTGACCCTAATTTTGATATGGTGTTAAAGTATTTTGGGCATGAAGCAATCTTTATACAAAAAATAAAAGTTACGGCTGCTGAAGATTTTAGCTTAGATGGAAATGTGTACTTTATGGTATGTGATGAAGCTCAATGTTTACCACCAGAAGAGGTAGAATTTTCATTTGAGATAAAAGGAGTTGATGGCGGTATTATTGCTAAAGATACAGAAAATACTACTGATGAAAAAGAAGGTAAAAGCATGTGGGCACTTTTCTTTATTGCTTTTATAAGTGGTTTTGCAGCATTATTAACGCCTTGCGTTTTCCCTATGATTCCTATGACGGTTTCTTTTTTTACTAAGCAATCCAAAACGAAAGCACAAGGGATAGCAAATGCTATTATTTACGGACTTTCTATCATTGCAATTTATGTTGCCTTAGGGGTTGGTGTGTCTTCCGTATTTGGTGCTGATGCTTTAAATAACATGGCGACTAATGTCTATTTCAATATTGGATTTTTCCTTTTACTGATTGTTTTTGCAGCATCTTTTTTAGGTGCTTTCGAAATTCAGTTACCAGCTTCTTGGACAAATAAAAGTGTAGAAGCAGAGGGGAGAGGAGGTTTGATTGGAATTTTCTTTATGGCCTTTACATTAGCTTTAGTGTCATTTTCATGTACAGGGCCAATTGTAGGTACCTTGCTGGTTGAAGCGGCTACAGGAGGTTATATGGGGCCAATTATTGGTATGCTTGGCTTCTCCTTAGCAATTGCT
>Ga0209709_10004243_pt1 | contig 11620 bp, 14 predicted proteins | sample ArcticOcean_MG_C_2_FD_187435 | JGI IMG/M metagenome (GOLD analysis project Ga0209709, IMG submission 187435) | Marine microbial communities from western Arctic Ocean - ArcticOcean_MG_CB4_136 (SPAdes) (version 2) | ecosystem: Environmental > Aquatic > Marine > Oceanic | place: Arctic Ocean... | reverse complement strand
CTACTATATCACTGATAGAGATATTTATGTAATTTTATTTTTAATTTTTTTTGTAGAACTATTCATTAAATCAAAATTTAAAATTTTATCAACTGTTCTTATTTGTGTAATATCAACCTTATCAATAATTCTTCACATTGATACAGGTGCTTACTTAAATTTTATTTTAATTTTTTATTCTTTCTATTTATTGATTACTAAAAAGTATAAAGATATTTTTATAATTTTGGTTTCATTAAGCTTATGTTGGGGAATCATAATTATTTTTTTTGGTATTAATGAGTTTTTTGCTTTCATAGAAAATTTTAAAATTATGGCTTTAACGATGGATGTAATGCATGGGTTAAAATACCCTACACCATTTTTTTCTATAGGAAGTGACCCTGATGGAACAAGAGCAACTAGGGGCGTTGTACTTCAAATAACAGCTGGTTTATTTATTTTAAACAGCCTGCTCTCAGGTAAAAATAATTTTAGCACAAAAAGAATATTCTTTGTATTTCTTTTTCTCTTAAGTCTAATCGAATACAAAAATGGGTTAGGTAGATCGGATAGCGGGCATATAAGAAATTCCCAAGAAATACCAATTATTATAAATAGTTTTTTTATTTTGAATTTCTTCTTAGTTTTCTTAGAAAAGAAAATTTTTGCAATTAAATTTTCACCGTATAAATTTTTTATGGGCGTCTCAATACTTTTTTTAGTTTTCTATTCTGTTTTTAATAATAATCATTATAAAATTAACAATATAATAAATTACAAAAATAACTTTAATAATTTTATTACTTTAAATGATAAAGCTTTTCTTCACCAAGATACGATTAAGTTTATTAATTACTTTAAAAATATATCTATTGACGATAAATGTGTAGAAATTATTTCTTTTGATGACGCGATGCCTTATCTTTTAAAAAAACCTTCATGCACTAAGTATTGGAATTCTTGGTTAGCTAGCCCTAAAAATGTTCAAAAAAAATATATTGATGAATTAAAAAAAATAAAACCTAGGTTCATTTTATTTTCTTCATCCGTTGCTACTCTTGATGGCATTTCTATCTATGATCGAATAAATCTTGTTCATTCTCATGTTTTGTCCAACTACAAAAAGTACAACGAAATTTATGGTTTTATAATATTTGAAAAAAAAAATTAACTTGATTTAATAATAATTAAAACTATTGTACAAAACTTATTTTAATATATATTTTTAAAAAATTACTAATGGTAAAAATAGCTCTAATAACTGGAATAACAGGACAGGACGGTTCATATTTGGCCGAACTTCTTCTTGCAAAAGGATATGAGGTTCACGGAATCGTAAGAAGAGTTGCTCTAGAAGATGAAACTCATAGACTTTGGAGAATACGAAAAATATTACCTGACCTAACGTTGCACGCAGGTTCGTTGGAAAGCTATGCGCGTATATTTAATATTATTCAAAAAATAAAACCAGATGAAATATATCATCTTGGAGCCCAAAGTTATGTTGGGTACTCATTTGAAGATGAATTTTCAACTTTCAATATGAATATCAATGGAACACATTACATGTTATCAGCCCTAAAAGAATTTGGAGCTAAAAATGTCAAGTTTTATTTTGCAGCATCATCAGAAATGTTTGGAAAAGTAAAAGAAACTCCTCAAAATGAAGAAACTCCTTTTCATCCTAGGTCTGCATATGGAATATCAAAAGTGACAGGGTATCACTTAGTTAAAAATTATAGAGAAGCCTATAATTTACATACTTCTAATGGAATATTATTTAACCATGAGTCACCAAGAAGAGGTTTTGAATTTGTTACACGAAAAATTTCTTATGGTGTTGCTAGAATTAAAAAAGGTCTTCAAAAAAAAATTAAGTTAGGAAATATAAAATCTATGAGAGACTGGGGTCATGCCAAAGACTATGTGGAAGTTATGTGGAAAATGCTACAACAAAAACAAGGTGATGATTATGTAGTAGGAACAGGTAAAAAACATTCTGTAGAAGATTTTGCGGAAAAAGCATTTGCCCGGGTAAATTTAAATTATAAAGATCATATTGAAATAGATCAAAACTTAATAAGACCAGCGGAAGTTGATACGCTGCTTGCGGATTTTACGAAAGCTAAAAAAACTTTAAATTGGGAACCAAAAATAAATTTTGATGAATTGGTATCCAATATGGTTGATGAAGATTTAAAAAGTTTAGATTAAAATTTTTTATTTATATAAACCTTATACCAATCCTAATTGCAACAAATAGCACCAACCCAGAAGTAATTAAAGCTAGTACGCGTGTAGAAAGTATTTTTAAATTTAAAAAATTACCTAATTGACCTCCCAGAAAAACAAATAATAATAAAAACCAATAATTCGATAATTCGTGTAGGTCTAAATTTTTAGTAAGCTGTCCAGTAATTCCAAATAATGAATTAATTAATATAAATAGTGAAGCAGCTGTAACTATATGCTTAGGTTTGGCAGCTCTTATTAAAAAAAGTATGGGACTTAAAAACACTCCCCCACCAATACCTACAACACCGGCAATAAATCCTAAAACTCCACCAATTAAAGTTGAAATTATTAATGGAATTTTTTTATAACTTTTTTCATTATCATCATACGATTTGAAATTTATTAATAATAGTGCTCCTGCTGTTATTAGTACTAAAAATAATAATATCTCAAATAGCTTTTTATCAATCGCTAAAGATCCTCCTACAAATGACATCGGAATAGACCCAATAAGATAAGGCGTTAAGAGTTTAAGGTTTAAATTTCCAGCCCTAATATAGTTAATACAATTGCCTGAAACTACAACAATATTACACGCTAAGGCTATAATAGGAAAAATGATGTATGGAACTTTCCAAATTAAGAGTAGAGCTAAATATGTTGATCCTCCTCCAAATCCAACGCTAGAATACATTATAGCCGTGACGAAAAATAATATTGATAGATAAACCATACATATTTATTCTATAATAAAATTATGCAAATAAATATAGCTTTGCTTACTGTTACTGATTCAAGAACAATTGAAACTGATAAATCTGGTTCTATTTTAGTAAAAAAAATAAAAGAACAAAATCATAATTTATTTGATAGGCAAATTGTGAAAGATGAAAAAGAACTAATTAAAAAAATTTTGTTAGACTGGATAAAAAAAGATAATCTTGATGTGATTATTACAACAGGCGGAACTGGATTAACAGGTAGAGATATAACCCCTGAAGCTATTAAAGAAATTGCAGATAAAGAAATACCTGGATTTGGTGAATTATTTCGCGAGTTGAGTTATAAAACAATTGGAACATCAGCGATGCAATCTAGAGCCTGCGCTGTGTTGGCTAATGGAAAATATATATTTGCTTTACCAGGATCTTCAGGCGGGGTAACTGACGCATGGGATGGAATACTAAAATATCAACTTGATATTAATCACAAACCTTGTAACTTTGTTGAACTATTTCCAAGATTAAAAGAAAAGTAATTTATATGAAAATAAATGGTGTTAGAACTATGCTGATAGTTTCTCTAGTTATAATTTTACTTTACATCTTGGGATTATTTCTTCCAATTATCAAGAATACAAAGAGTTCTAAAATTTATGATAGAGATTTAGTTATTTTTGGTACTTTGCTTTCCACTCAGAATAAGGCATTCCATAGACGTGTTCTCTAGCATCAACGTCGGAAACTTCTATACCCTTTTTTTTTGCCTCTTCCCTGTACCATTTAGATAAACAATTTCTGCAAAAACCTGCTAGATTCATAAGATCAAGGTTTTGCACATCTTTTCTTTCACTCAAATGTTTTATTAATCTTTCAAAAGCTGCAGATTGTATTTCTTTTTTTATAGTGTCGTTCATCACAAAACTTATTATATACTATTTTAATCTAAATATTAGTAATGAAAAATTCTTTTGATGAAAAAATACTAGACGAGGCTAATAATTGGTTAGCTGCAAGCAAAAGTGTAATTTTAGCAACTGTAATTAAAACGTGGGGATCGTCGTCTCGCCCCATAGGGAGCAAAATGATAGTTAATGAAAAAGGCGATTTTTCTGGCTCTGTATCTGGTGGGTGTGTGGAATCTGCGGTAGTAAGTGAGTCTTTAGATTTAATCAAAAAAAATAAATCTTTTAAAAAAATAGAATTTGACGTTGCGGATAAAAACGCATGGGATTTAGGGCTAACTTGTGGTGGAAAAATTTATATATTTTTAGAGAAAATTAGCTAATGAAAAAAGAACTACTTAAAGAAATAATTAAAAAAAAAAATGATAAAGTTGAATTTGCAATAGTTACAAATCTTAATAATGGCGAGAGTTGTATTTATCAAAAAGACAAACAATTAAGTAAAAGTTTTGAAGCACATAAAGAAAAAATAGATTTTTACTTTAATAAAAAAAAAAACGGTATAATCGATGAAACTAATATTTTTGTTGAAAGTTATGGTAGACCAATAAAAGTTATCATTGTAGGGGCAGTTCATATTACTCAATATCTTATTAGGTTTGCAAAATATTTAAACTTTGAAATTTTTATAATAGATCCAAGAAGTTACTTTGGTTCCAAACAAAGATTTCCAGAAATGAAAATTATTAATGAATGGCCTAATAAGGCATTTTCTGAAATTAATACTGACAGCAATTCAGCTTTGATTGCTTTAACTCATGACCCCAAAATTGATGATCCTGCTATACAACATGCCATGAAAAGAAATTTTTTTTATATAGGTGCTCTTGGTAGTAAAAAAACTCATTCTGACAGATGTCTTCGTTTAAAAGAAGCTAATTTTTCTGATGAAAAAATTAATAAGATTTTCGGACCCATCGGCATAAAAATTGGGGGGAAATCTGCGCCAGAAATTGCTTTATCTATTATAGCTCAATTAGTAGCGGAGGTTTATAAAAAATAATGATTTCTTCAATATTACTAGCCGCTGGTGAATCAAAAAGAATGGAAGGTGAGAATAAACTAACCAAGACAATAAAAGATATTCCTCTAATACAATATGCCATAAAGAATATTTTAGGGAGTGCTGTAGATGAAATAATAATTGTGCTTGGGCATGAAAAAGAAAGTTTAGAAAATATTATTGAAAAAAATAAAAAAATTAAATTTGTTTATAATGAAAATTTTAAAACTGGTATAGCTTCTTCTATTAAAGTTGGTTTATATAATATTTCAAATAAAGCTGACGCTTTTTTTGTTTGTTTAGGTGATATGCCTGATGTTAATCAAAATATTTATAATAAACTAATTAAAGCCAGAGATAACTATAATAAAAAACTTAAACCTATATTTAAACGTGAAATAATTATTCCATCATATGAGGGTCGGGATGGTAATCCTATTTTATTTTCTACATTTATGAAAAAAAAATTAATGAATTTAAAAGAAGACTTTGGGACGAGGGAGATTGTAGAGCTAAATAAAAAAAAAACTTTAAATGTCCCCTTCGACTCTGAGGGAATACTGATAGACTTCAATACACAAGAAAGTTTCGAAAATTTACAATGATTGAAATCCAACGCCTGTTTTTGGATAAGTATATAAATTATAATTAGCTGCTAATTCCTCACCTTTTTTAATATCTTTAATTGATACCAAATACATAAATCTTGCATAGACGTTTGGGTACAAATGCTCTCTAGAGGATTCTATATTTTTTACTTCGCTTTGTTCATCAGGATTAGGTGCTGCATCTCCAAATTTTAATTTTGGTAAAACATTGGTTACCATTCTTTGAATGTTTGGGGAGTCTGAATGATTATAAAATCCTCCTAGTGGCGTTCTTAGATAATTATTCTCGAATCTTTCATCCAAAATATGAGTTAACCCAATATATACGTTAGCCTTAATATCTTTTGTTGCGTATAGACCTAATCCTTCAATAGGTGACTTTTTAATTGTTAAGTCTTCTGGCAATGGTCGATACATTATCTTTCCCCCTCCAAGAAAGAAGCTTTACTACGCTCCTATAACATCAGCTGGCGAAGCATAATCGTATCCAAATACATTCGCTACAGCTTTGTAAGTTACTTGACCTTTAAAAACATTTAAGCCTGCTAAAAAATTTTTATCTTCTTTAAGCGCTTTTTCGTAACCTTTATCTGCAAGTTTAGATAGAAAAGGAATGGTAGCCTTATTTAATGCAAGTGTAGAAGTTCTGGGAACACCTCCCGGCATATTAGCTACACAATAATGGACTATATCATCTACTATATACGTGGGGTTAGCATGAGTAGTTGGTTTGCTTGTTTCAACACAACCTCCTTGATCTATAGCAACATCAACAATAACAGATCCTCTTTTCATTAATTTTAACATATCTTTGGTAACTAATTTTGGTGCTTCCGCGCCGGGAATCAAAACTCCACCGATCAATAAATCACATTCGGAAATCAATTTTTTTAAGTCAGTTTTGTTACTTAGTTCAGGAATAATTGTATCACCAAATATCTTTTTTAATTGATCTAAACGTTCCTGTGATTTATCTACAATATGTACTTTAGATCTCATGCCAGTTGCAATTAATGCTGCGTTTTCTCCAACAACTCCACCACCGAGAATAACTACTGTTGCTGGGTCAATACCTGGAGCTCCACCTAATAGGAGACCCCTACCTTTTTGATTTTTTTCTAATGAATGAGCGCCAGCTTGAATGGACATACGTCCAGCTACTGCACTCATGGGTGCTAGTAAGGGTAAACGTCCGTTGTTATCTGTAACTGTTTCATATGCTATGCAAACCGATTTAGATTTAACTAATCCTTCTGTCAATTCCTTTGCTGCAGCTAAGTGTAAATATGTAAAAACAATTTGATTTTCTTTAATCATTTTTATTTCACTGCTTAAGGGCTCTTTAACTTTAACAATTATTTCCGCATCATTAAAAATATCTTCAGCTTTTTTTACAATTTTAGCTCCAGCTTTGACATATTGATCATTTTCAAATCCAGCTTCGAATCCACCATTATTTTCAATTAAAACTTCATGACCATTAGCTGTTAGAATTTTTACACTATCTGGGGTTAAGCCTATTCTGTTTTCTTGGGGTTTAATTTCTTTTGGAACGCCTATTTTCATAAAGGCTAATTTTTAAGATTTTTAGAATAGTTTAATATTCCAGTTCTAAGTTTATTAATTATTTCATCTATATGTTTTTTTTCACAAATAAATTGTGGAGCTATAATTAAACAATCACCCGTAGCTTTAAAATTAACCCCAGCTTCATAACAAGCTTTAAAACATTCTAAACCAGCTTTGCCTGGCTTAACATTCATTTTCATATCAATTCCACCCATCATTCCATAGCCTCTAATATTTTCTACCACTTCTATATCTTGAAGTGTAAAAAGTCCTTTTTGAAAATATGGAGCCATCTCTTTTGCCCTACTGAATATGTCTTCTTTCTCAATAATATCCTGAACAGCTAATGCTGCGGCAACAGCAACAGGAATTCCTGAATATGTATATCCATGAAACAGTTCAACTGCACCTTTTGGAGCAGCATCCACTACCGAATCATAAATTTCTTCTTTACAAGCCACTACACCCATTGGAACAACACCGTTAGTTGTTGCTTTGGCCATTGTAATTATGTCTGGAGTTACTCCAAATTCTTGCGATGCAAATGCTGATCCAGTTCTTCCCCAACCAGTAATCACTTCATCAAAAATTAAAAGTATTCCATGTTTATCACAAATTTCTCTTAATCTTTTTAAATATCCTTTAGGTGGAACCAGCGTTCCTGTAGATCCAGCAATTGGTTCAACTATACATGCTGCAATATTTTCACCACCAAAGTTAGCTGCTATTCTTTCTAAATCATCCGCTAATTCAACTCCTGTAGCAGGCTGGCCACTTACAAATTTATGATCGGGCAAATGAGTATGTCTCATATGAGCCACTCCTGGCATTAATATACTTGCAAATGTTTTTATATTATTAACCATTCCTCCAACTGAAATTGCTCCAATATTCATTCCATGATATCCTCTTTCTCTTCCGATAAAACGAAACCTTTGGCCATCTCCTTTTGCTCTATGATAAGCAACTGAAATTTTAATTGCAGTTTCTACTGCTGTAGATCCACAAATCGTATAAAAAATTCTATTTAAGTTTCCTGGGGTATGTCTTGAAATTTTTGTTGCAAGTTCAAATGATCCACCAAATCCTTGTTGGAAAGGCTGGCAATAGTCAAGTTGTTCTAATTGCTTTGCTACCGCTTCTGTAATTTCTTTTCTACCGTGACCAAAAGGATTGCAAAAAAGTCCAGAGCTTGCATCTATCATAGTTTTCCCTTTATGATTAGTTAGATAAACTCCCTTAGCTCCAGTTATTAATCTCGGATTTTCCTTAAAATCTTTATTAGATGTGAATGGCATCCAATGCTCTTGTAAAGAATTTGGTATTTTTGATCTTTCTGTTGAACTCATAATTTTCCTCTTAAAAATTATTTGTAGACTATCATTTAAACCAAAACTACCAACAAGAAATTATAATGACACAACTTTAGGTAGTATTTAGTTTTTTTTTCTTTATGTTTAACGTATATAAACAATTAATAAAAATATTTATATTCAACATAAAAGATTTAAATGAAAATAATATCGACCAAATTTCAAGGGTTAAAAATTATTCAATCTAAGATTTACAAAGATAGTAGAGGGTTTTTTAAAGAAGATTTTAAAAAAAAATTTTTTAAAAGAAAAAATTTTGTCTTTGGTTGCACCTCTAGTTCTAAAAAAAATGTTCTTAGGGGGTTGCATTTACAAAGTAAATTTTCACAGGGAAAGCATCTTTCAATTTTAAAAGGTGAAATACTAGATGTCGTTGTAGATCTAAGAAAAAATTCAAAAACTTTTGGTAAACATTTTAAAATTACACTTTCCGATAAAAACGGAAAATCTCTTTTTATCCCCGCTGGTTTTGCGCATGGATTCGTAGGTATGCAAAAAGAAAATATAATTTATTACTACTGTACAAATTATAGATCAATTAAGCATGAAGTTGGCCTGCTTTGGTCTGATAAAACTTTAAAAATTAGATGGCCAATCAACAATCCAACGATCACAGAAAAAGATAAAAAAAATTTAACATTTAATGAGTATAAAAAATTATACATTAAATAATAATATTAATTAAAATTCATGATTTTATCCAAAAATACAGTTGTTGTTACAGGTGGTGCGGGTCGTTTTGGAAATGAGCTGAAAAAAACTAAGAGTAAATATAAAATGATATTTCCATCAAAAAAAAAAATGGATATATTAAAAATAAGTACAATCAATACTTATTTAAAATCTAAAAAACCTCAATATTTATTACACCTAGCAGGGTTATCTAGACCAATGAAACTTCATGACACATCTATAAAAAGTAGTATTGATTTAAATATAATTGGTACCTGCAATATTACAAAAGTATGCTCTGATCTTGGTATCAAATTAATATATTTCTCTACTAGTTACGTATATCCAGGAAAAAAAGGCAACTACAAGGAAACAGATTCGCTGCTTCCAAATAATAATTATGCCTGGTCTAAACTTGGAGGAGAAAGCGCTGTTCAAATGTATAAAAATTCTTTGATTTTAAGAATGAGCATGACTGAAGAACCTTTTGTACACGATAGAGCGTTTGTAGATTTTAATACAAATTTTATTTTTCATAGATACGTAGTGAAATTTTTGTTCAAGTTATTTAATAAAAAGGGAATTATTAATGTCGGTGGCAAAATTCAAAGTGTTTATAATTTTGCAAAAGTTTACAACCCTAAAATTAAAAAAGCATATGCTAAAGAATTGTTGGGTAAAAATTATCCTTTAAACCCTTCTATGAATATCAATAAATTAAAAAAAATTATAAAATGAAAATTTATGATTGTTTTATGTTTTTTGACGAAGAGATGCTTTTAGACTTGCGTTTAAATATTTTAAATAATTATGTTGATAAATTTGTAATTTCTGAAGCCAATTACACCCATAATGGTAAACCAAAAAAACTACTTTTTGATATTAATAAATTTTCAAGATTTAAAGATAAAATTATTTATATTGTTGTTGATAAACAGGCACCTGACATCGATGATGTTGAAAAAAATGATAGCAAAGATATTGTTAGTGCCAAAACACAATCGAATGCTTATAAAAGACATATTTACCAACTAGAAGAAACTAGAAATGGAATATTGGATGCGGATCCAAATGATATAATCATTGTGGGTGACCTTGATGAAATACCTAATTTAGAAAATGTAAACTTTAAAAATATTAAAAAAAAAATAATTTTTTTTAAACAAAAAATGTTTTATTATAAATTAAATTTATTTTATAATATGCCATGGTATGGATCTAGAGCATGTTTAAAAAAGCATTTTAAATCTGCACAATGGTTACAATGGATAAAAAATAAAAAATATCCATTTTGGAGGTTAGATACTATCTTTTCTAACAAAAAATATACTAGTATTCATTTTGTTGCGGATGGAGGGTGGCATTTTACAAATATAAAATCACCAGAAAATATTGAAAAAAAATTAAAAAGCTTTGTTCATTATAAGGATTTTGAAAGCAGTGGCTTAAATATTAATGATTTAAAAAAATTAATTAGTGAGAAGAGAGTTATGTACAATCATAAAATTGATAAAAAAGAAAACAAATGGCAAGCTGGTGAAAAATTACAAACCTTAAAAATTGAAGAGATGCCTAAGTATGTAATAGATAACTTTCAGAATTACAAACCTTGGTTGGATGGTATTTGATAATTTTTTTTTATGATGTTATTAATATAACTAAGCAGGAAATTGCTCCTGTGGCAACAAATACAGTTAAAATTTTGGATATAGTTTCTTTTTTCTCTGTTTGTCTGTTTCTTTTTATTATCTCAATTAAGTTCATATTTTTTTTAAATAAAACTAACTCTTAAATAAGCTGAATAACCAAGTAGATTTTATTTGTATTATTTGTTGCCATAATTTAACAAATATGCAACCTGAAGTAAATATACAATTAAAGCTTGTAAAATAACCATATTTAATTTTTAATACCAGCTTACTTAATAATTATTTAGAGGAAAATATGAAAAAAATAATGACAATAATACTAGGAAGCATAGTTGCTTTTACTTTAAGTATGTCAGCTGCTTTTTCAGCTGCAAATGAAGTAAGAGTAGCTTTCTTTTTAGAATGGCCTACACCAAATCAAGAAGATAAAGTGAAAAAAACTTTTGATGACGCTTTGGGAGTTCCAGTTAAATGGACAAACTTCTCAAATGGTGGAGCAATGACTGATGCAATGTTAGCAGGAGATATTGATATCTCTTACTCACAAGGCTTAGTACCATTTATAAACGCAGTTAAATCTAATGCACCTTTAAAGCTTGTTGATATTGCTATGGAATACGGTATGGGCGGTACAACTTGTGTTACATCTAACGCATCAGGAATTACAAAAGCTAATGCTTCTGAATTAGAAGGCAAAAAAGTTGCAGTTCCACTAGGGACTATGGCTGAGTATGTTTTTGATGAAAGTATGAAAGTTGTAGGAGCTGATAAAGGTAAAATGGAAGTTATTCAAATGGATCCTGAAGAAGGTGCTGCAGCAATAGTTGCAGGAGATGTTGTTATGG
>Ga0209709_10004241_pt1 | contig 11624 bp, 9 predicted proteins | sample ArcticOcean_MG_C_2_FD_187435 | JGI IMG/M metagenome (GOLD analysis project Ga0209709, IMG submission 187435) | Marine microbial communities from western Arctic Ocean - ArcticOcean_MG_CB4_136 (SPAdes) (version 2) | ecosystem: Environmental > Aquatic > Marine > Oceanic | place: Arctic Ocean... | reverse complement strand
TACAACAGTTTTCATTGATAATTTATAATTAAATTTTAATTGATAAAATACATCTTAATTGTTATGTCCACAAGCAATCAATTATGAATACAATAAATAAAAAAGAAATTGAAAAATTTTCGAATATCGCTTCTGAATGGTGGAACCCGAATGGAAAATTCAAACCTTTACACAAATTTAACCCTATTAGGATTAAATATATAAAAGAAAATATAATAAAAAATTTTAGACTAAATCATACAGATCAGCCTCTTAAAAAAATTAGTATTCTAGATATTGGTTGTGGAGGAGGTTTGTTAGCAGAGCCTATGAGTAGACTGGGTGCAGATGTAGTGGGTATAGATGCTTCCACTAAAAATATTGATATAGCAAATTTTCATGCAAAAAAAAATAAACTCAAAATAAAATATATATGTGCTTCACCTGAAACGTTAAAAATTAAAAAAAAATTTGACGTTATTTTAAATATGGAAATAATTGAACATGTAAATGATGTAAATTTTTTTATTAAAAAAAGTTCTAGTTTATTAAAAAAAGATGGCTTGATGTTTATCGCAACGATAAATAAAACCTTTAAATCTTACTTATTTGCAATCATTGGTGCGGAATATGTTTTGAAGTGGCTTCCGGTAGGTACTCACGATTGGCAAAAATTTTTAACACCTGCTGATTTAATAAGAGTTTGTAAAAAAAATAATTTATTAGTAGAAAAATTAGATGGTATGAATTTTAATTTACTAACAAATAAATGGAATATAACTTCTGATACTTCTATAAATTACATAACAAAACTGAAAAAAAATTAATTTTCTTTTTCACCTATCCATGGCATAACCTCTGTATCTATACCTTCTGCTTTTAGAGCTTTAACCTCTTTTGATGTGGCTTTTCCATAAATACCTTTAGTTAGTTTTTTTTTTTCATAATGAATAGATCGTGCTTCATAAGCAAAATTTTCACCTACATATTGAAAGTTATTCTTTATAAATTTTTGATATTCTCTTAATTTATTTTTCACTTTTATAAGTTTGTTTTTTTTTATTAAGTCAAATTTAATTTCTTTTGAATTTAAAACGTTAGGTGCCATTAAATTCTTTTCTACCTTTAAAGAATTACAGTTCTGGCAATTTATATATTTTAATTTTTTTAATTTTTCATAATCACTTGAAGATGCAAACCAGCTGTCGAATGAACTTTTGCAACTTTTACATAGTAATTTATATTTAATCATGTTTATAAAATGTTAATTAATTCTATTTTAACTTCTGTAATCTGCATTAATTTCAATATACTTTTTAGTAAGATCCATTGTATACGCAGTAAAGTTTTTCTTACCCATATTAAGATCTATAATTAAATCGATTTTTTCTTCTTCCCTCATATATACCCCTGCATCATCTTCATTATATAATTTTGACAGTTGTCCATTTTCAATAACTTTAATCGGACCAATTTTTATTGCCAGTTTGTTTAGGTTTATATTTATATTGGCTTTACCTATAGCCATAATAATTCTTCCCCAATTTGGATCGTGTCCTGCTATAGCTGTTTTCACCAATGGGGAGTTTGCAATTGAGAAAGCAATCTTTTTTGCATCTTCTTGGGTCTTTGCACCATTTACATTAATTGTTATGAATTTTGAAGCTCCCTCACCATCGGCAGCAACTCTTTTTGCAAGATTTAAAAGCACAGAATGTAAAGAGTTGTCAAAATCTTTAATTTTTGGATCATTAATATTTTTAATTTTTAAATTTTCTACGCTGCCTGTCGAAAATATTGATACCATATCGTTTGTACTTGTGTCCCCATCACAACTTATTGCATTAAATGTTGTTTTAATATTCTTCGTAATTAATTTTTGTAGAATATTCGATGAAAGATTTGCATCTGTAAAAACATAGCCTAATGTTGTGGCCATATTTGGAAAAATCATTCCTGATCCTTTTGCAATTCCATAAATTTTAATACTTGAATTTCCTATTTTACATTCCTCCATTGCTAACTTTGGCACAGTGTCTGTGGTCATAATTCCTATTGCAGCTTTCATCCATATGTATTTGCTTTGAGCATATTTAATATTTTTTATTAAATCTGGAATATTTTTTTTTATTTTTTCACTTGGAAAAGTTTCTCCAATTGTTCCTGTGCATCCAAAAAGAATTTGATTGGGTTTAATTTTTTTTGGATTTTCCTCGTCCTCTTTTTGTTTTGTTGATAGCTTTAATGATAGTTCATGGGCAATATCTTTTAAACCTTGATAACCCTTTTTGCCAGTAAATGCATTTGCATTTCTAGTATTAACCAGTAAAGCGTTTATCTTTTTATTTTTTAAATTTAAATTCCACTTAATATTTTCAGATATTATTTTTGACTGGGTATATACAGATGCAAAATTAGCTCCTTCTCTAAAATAAAACATAACAAGGTCATCTCTTGAATTTCCATAAAGATTTGCGCTTATAGTAGAAATTGATAGGCCATCGACATGATCTAGATCTTGAAAGTCACCCATTTTTGACTTGTTAATTTGATGTTTTAAAAGATTACCTAAGTTTATTGCCATGCTATTTAAATAAGTTAATTAATACCTATATTAAAAGTTATATTTAAATAATATACCAAAAATTATAAATTAGATGCTAAATCCTTTAAATTTCTTATCAAAGTTCATTAAATCGAGTAATCAAAAAGAACTTGATCGATTTCAAAAAATTGTAGATCAAATCAATAACCTAGAAAAAGAGGTAGCTAACATTGATGATCTTGATTTTCCAAAAAGAATACATGTACTAAAAAATGAACTTAAAAATGGATCAAAAATCGATCAACTTTTACCTGAAGTGTTTGCTTTAGTGAGAGAAGCCTCCAAAAGAGTGAGGAGTGAAAGGCATTATGATGTTCAGATGGTTGGTGGAATTGTTCTTCATGAAGGTAAGGTCGTGGAGATGCGTACTGGGGAAGGTAAAACTTTAACGATTACGCTTGCAGCATCTTTAAATGCACTAGCTAAAAAAGGGGTTCATGTAGTTACTGTAAATGATTATCTCGCAAAAAGAGACTGCTTAGAAATGGGTGAAATATATAAATTTCTTGGATTAACATCAGGGTACATAAATAATGATCAAGATGATGAAGAAAGAAATAAAAATTACAATTGCGATATTACTTATGCAACCAATAGTGAACTGGGTTTTGATTATCTAAAAGATAATATGAAATTTTCTAGGGAACAAATGGTACAAAGAGGACATTATTTTTCTATTGTTGATGAGATTGATTCCTGCTTAATTGATGAAGCAAGAACACCTTTGGTGATTTCAGGAGCTGCGGAAAATAAAACTGACCAATATTTAGCGATTGATAAATTGGTAAAACAGTTAAAAAGTGAGGATTATGAAATTGATGAAAAAGATAAAAATATTTTACTTACAAATAACGGTATTGACAATGTAGAAAAAATTTTTTCAACGGCAGGTGTTTTAAAAAATAATAATTTTTATGACCCAGAAAATCTCGATAAAGTACATCATGTAAATCAGGCTTTAAGAGCGAATCATTTATTTGAAAAAGGTAGAGACTATATTATTTCGGATGGGCATCTAAAAATAATTGATGAATTAACAGGAAGAATTCTTGAGGGAAGAAGGTATGGAGATGGTCTCCACCAGGCACTTGAGGCAAAAGAAAGAATTGATATTCAAGTAGAAAATCAAACTCTCGCATCGATCACTTATCAAAATTTTTTCAAACTCTATAAAAAAATATCAGGGTGTACAGGAACTGCGGCTACTGAAGCTGAGGAATTTTATGAAATATATAATTTGCAAGTAGTGACCGTTCCAACAAATAAAAAAATGATTAGAAAAGATTGGAATGACCAAATTTTTAGAAACGAAAAAGAAAAAAATAATGCAATATTATTAAAAGTTTTAGAGTGTAATAAAAATGGACAACCGATTTTAATTTTTACATCAAGTATAAATAAATCTGAACAGTATTCAAAACTTCTTGATAGTAAAAAAATTAATCACATTGTTCTAAACGCAAAAAATCATGAAAAAGAAGCAGAAATAATAGCTAATGCTGGAAAAAAAGATTCAGTAATTATTACTACTAGCATATCTGGAAGAGGAGTAGATATACAACTTGGTGGAAAAAAAGACCTAGAACAAGAAAGTGAACTAAAAAACGAAAAAGACAAAATCAAATCCTTAGGTGGTCTTTTTGTTATTGGAACAGAAAGAATGGAGTCTAGAAGGGTTGATAACCAAGCAAGAGGGAGAGCTGGTCGTCAGGGTGATGAAGGTAATTCAATTTTTTATGTGAGTCTTGATGATGATCTTATGAGAATTTTTGGTTCTGAATCTATGAGTGGTATTCTTAAAAAACTAGGATTAAAAGATGGAGAAAGTATCGACCACCCATGGATTAATAAAGCTCTAGAACGAGCACAACAAAAAGTTGAGGCAAGAAATTTTGACATAAGAAAAACTTTATTAAAATTTGATAACGTATTAAATGATCAAAGACATGTAATTTTTTCTCAGAGAAATAATGTTATAGACACAAAAGAAATATTTAATTATTCAGATGGTTTTTTGTTAGAAGTTGTCGAAATATTATTAAGTTTAAAAGAAAAACACCTGTCAAAGCCTCAAAGTAATGAATTCGGTAACCAACTTAAGTCTATATTGGGAAAAAGCTTCAATGAAATAGAAATTAAAAACTTATCAGAATCAAAAAATGATATTTTTAAAAAAATAATTGACGAAAAATTTAAAGAAAAAAGAATTGAAAGAATTAAATATTTAGGTGAGCTAGAGGCACAAGAAATTGAAAAAAAGATATTTTTGCAGACAATAGATTTAAGTTGGAAGTCTCATATTCAATATCTTGAACAATTAAGACAGGTCATTGGCTTAAGGTCATATGGACAAAGAGATCCATTAATAGAGTATAAAAAAGAAGCTTTTAATTTATTTGAAAATTTATTAAATAAATTAAAAACTGATTTAATAACGATATTAATAAATTTAACAATCATTCAAAAACCAATTGAAAAATTAGAAAACCAAACAAAATCAAACAAACAATTTAAAACAGACAGGATAGATCCAAAATATATTAAAAAAAAAATGAGAAGAAATGAACCGTGTTTTTGTGGTTCAAAAAAAAAATATAAATATTGCTGTGGTGCTTTATAATAAGTAATAAATACCAAATATAAAAAACAGAATAACTATTGTTAACATGGTGGTTTTTCTATTTTTAATAATTTTAGCTTTTATAATGCTAATAAAGTTTGGCTTGATGCTTAAGTTTCCTATGTCCGATGGATGCTGCGTAAATCCTTCTGATCTTCCAATGGATAAAAATCTATTTTTTCTATGATTTAATATCTCATCTCTACTCATTGAACTAAATTCATTTAAATTATTTTCAATATAGCTTCTAGTATTATTTAAGGTTAAGTCTTTATCTCTTTGGGCGCCTCCAACTGGTTCAGAAATAATTTCATCAATTACTTTTAAGTCTAATAAATCTTTTGCTGTAAGCTTCATTGCTGTTGCTGCTTCAAGTGTCTTGGTTGGATCTCTCCATAATATTGTTGCACAGCCTTCTGGTGAAATCACCGAATAAATTGCATTTTCAAACATCAAAACTTTATTAGAGGAGGCTAGCGCAATAGCTCCACCAGATCCACCTTCGCCTATAATAATTGATATTGTTGGAACTTTTATTTCCATAGAACATTCGATTGATTTTGCTATAGCTTCTGCTTGTCCTCTTTCCTCAGCTCCTACTCCAGGGTATGCACCTGGGGTATCAATAAATAATATAATAGGAATATTAAATTTATCTGCCAATTTCATTAGGCGAATTGTTTTTCTATATCCTTCTGGTCTCATCATTCCAAAATTTCTGTGAATTCTTGATTCTAAATCCTTTCCTTTTTCTTGGCCAATCACTAAAACTGAAGTTCCATTAAATTTTGCAAATCCTGTTAGTACCGATTTATCTTCTCCATAAAACCTATCTCCTGACAATGGAATAAATTCTTCAAATAAGTTTTCTATATAATATTCAGATTTAGGGCGATCCTTGTGTCTTGCGACTAAAACTTTTTGCAAAGGGTCTAGGTTGGAATAAATATCATTTAACTTAGTATCTATTTCAGACTCGATTTGGGATATTTTGTTAGTATCTATCTCTGACAAACCCTCTTGGTTATAAGGATCTTTTAATTTATCTAATTCTGTTTCCAAATCTTTAATATCTGTTTCAAAATTAAGGTAATTTTTCATGTTGATATTTTTTTTTATTAATTAGTATCAAAAAAAGGCAATAAAATGTTTAAATAATTACTAATTGACTTGTTAATATTAAGCTTTAAACCATATACATACCGGAAGAGACCACAGGAAAGTAAAACTGAAGGAGCAATTACCTAAAAAACTCACAGACATACTTACAAATAGACTAAAAAAAGGCACCATGAAAGAAAAGTATACTAAAATAAATAATTTATCTGTATCAAGTGAATTGCTAAATTTTGTAAATGACGAATTACTTAATAATACAAAAATATCTCCAGAAAATTTTTGGCTAGGATTCGACAAAACTGCTCATTCACTTGCACCTAGAAATAAAGAATTAATAAAAATAAGAGAAGATTTACAAAAAAAAATAGATGAATGGCATATTCAAAATAAAGATAATAAAATTAATTTAGAAAAATATAAAGATTTTTTAAAAACAATTGGTTATTTAAAAGAAATAGGATCTGACTTTAAAATTAAAACTAAAGGTGTAGATGAGGAAATAGCTAAAATTGCAGGGCCACAATTAGTAGTTCCCATTATGAATGAAAGGTATGCACTTAATGCAGCTAACGCAAGATGGATGAGTTTATATGATAGTCTATATGGAACCGATGTAATTCCCGAAACAAAAGGAGCGGTACTAGGAAAAATATACAACCCAATAAGAGGTCAAAAAGTAATAGCTTATGGTCGAAACTTTCTAGATAAAAATGTACCTCTTAAAAAAGGAAGCTGGAAAGATATTTCAAAAATTCCTGAAGTTAATAATGGTAAATTAAACTTAAAACTAAAAAACCCTAACCAATTCGTAGGATATAGTAAAGAATCAAATCAGCTATCTTCACTTTTATTAATAAATAATAATCTTCATATAGATATTATTTTTGATATAAATAATTCACTTGAGGTCCACAATCCTGATGGCAATCAAGATGGTGCTGCAATACATGATATTATTTTAGAGTCTGCACTTTCTACTATTTGTGACAATGAAGATAGTGTTGCTGCTGTCGACGCAGAGGATAAAGTTATTTGCTATCGCAACTGGCTTGGTCTGATGAACGGTAATTTAAAATCAACGTTTGAAAAAAATGGCAAGATTTTTGAACGAAAATTGAATCCTGATCGAAACTATATTTCTAAAGATGGAAAAGAATTAAACTTACACGGTAGAAGTTTATTGCTAATAAGAAATGTTGGTCACCTCATGACTAATTCGGCAATTACTTTAAAAGACGGGTCTGAAATACCAGAAGGAATTATGGATGCTTTTATAACTTCAGCAGCATGCCTTCAAGATATGAATAAAAAAGGTAATTCTAGAACTGGTTCTATTTATATTGTTAAACCAAAAATGCATGGTCCTGATGAAACCGCATTCACAGACTTAATCTTTACTAAAGTTGAAGAAGTTTTGGAATTAGAAAAATATACTTGTAAAATTGGTATTATGGATGAAGAGAGAAGAACTTCCTCAAATCTAAAAGAGTGCATTAGAACACTTAAAAATAGAGTATTTTTTATTAATACAGGATTTCTGGATAGAACTGGCGATGAAATACATACCTCTATGGAAGCTGGCCCAATGATTAAAAAAGGAGATATGAAATCCTCTAAATGGATTGAGGCATATGAAAATAATAATGTTGATATTGGTCTTAAATGTGGCTTTTCAGGTAAAGCACAAATTGGTAAAGGCATGTGGGCAATGCCAGACAAGATGGCAGATATGATGGAGCAAAAAATCGGACACTTAAAAGCTGGAGCAAATTGTGCTTGGGTTCCTTCACCTACTGCGGCCGCTCTTCATGCTCTTCATTATCATGAAATAGATATCTTTGAGAGACATAAGGAATTAGAAAAAAAAGAATCTGCAAATTTGGATGACCTTCTAACGATCCCTGTTGCAGACAGACCTAATTGGTCTATAGAAGAAATTAATTCTGAAATTTCAAATTCTTCACAAACACTTTTGGGTTATGTTGTTAGATGGATTGATCAAGGTGTGGGCTGCTCTAAAGTCCCTGATATAAATAATATTGGGCTAATGGAAGATAGAGCTACGTTAAGAATTTCCTCACAACATTTAGCTAATTGGATTCATCATGGAATTTGTTCAAAAAAACAAGTTTTAGAAATTATGAAAAAAATGGCAAAAGTTGTAGACAATCAAAATAAAGATGATGCAGCATACAATCGATCAAGCAGAACAAGTTATGAACACATGTCCCCAAACTTTGATAAGTCAGTTGCTTTTAAGGCTGCTTGCGAATTAGTATTTCATGGTAGGATGCAGCCTTCTGGGTATACAGAGCCACTTTTACATTTAAATAGATTAATTAAAAAAAATTAATCAGAACCAGTGTTTATCCCTGTTCTATTTTTGAAAGCAGAAAATAAAGTCCCATCATCAAGGCTTTCAATTTCACCACCAACTGGCAGACCTTGAGCTAATTTTGAAACTTTTACTTTTGTTTCTTTAAGGCTATCTTGAATATAATAAGCTGTTGTTTGACCCTCTACTGTTGCACTGGTAGCTATAATCACTTCTTCTATTGAATCTTTTTTTACTCTCTCAACTAATGAGTTAATTAACAAATCTTCTTTTCTTTGACCGTTAGAGGAAGATAAAGTCCCTCCTAAAATATGAAAGTAGCCTTTATAAATGCTTGAATTTTCGATACTCCATTGGTCAGCGATATTTTCTACAACACAAATTTTATTAAATTTTTCTCCTCTTATCTCACAGTTATTACAACCCATTGTATTGGATTTTAAAGAACCACAAGTATTACATCTCGATACATTTTTATAAACTTGAGCCAAACTATTTGCCATCGGTTTCATCAATTCATCTCTATTATTTATTAACTTAAGAACTATTCTTTTAGAAGATTTGGGGCCTAAACCTGGTAATCTTGAAATTAGTTTTATTAGTTCTTCAATTTCATTTATATTCTGCATTAAATCATTTCAATATTTAAGGTTTAAATCCTGGAATTCCAAATCCAGTTGTTATTTTTGCAATTTCTTCAGATGTTTTGGATTTTAATAAAACCTTCGCATTATTATGAGCCGCAATTATAAGGTCTTCAATTATTGCCTTATCTTCTTTAACAATCTCCGTTGATAGTTCTACTTTAATCATTTCACCTTCGCCATTAAGTATGACCTTTACTGAATTGGCACCAGATATTCCCTCAACTCTAATACCTTTTATTTTTTCTTGACTAATTTTCATTTGGGCCTCAATTTCTTTAGCCTTATCAAGAATTTTATTAAAATCAGTCATGATTTTTACTTTCATGAAAATTTACATCTATCAATTCTGCATCGTAAAAGTGTTCTAAAATTTTTTTATAGGTTTCACTTTTTTCTAAATCTTTTAATTTTTCTTTTTTTAAATTTCTTTCTTCTTCTTTGATTGACAGATTGCCTGTATTTTTTGATAAAAGTATAATCCACCTATTGTTGGTCCATTCAAATAGCTTGGAAGATAAATTTTTAATAAATTGCTTATCAAGATTTTCATTAAACGATATTTCAATTTTTTGTTTTTCAAAATTTACTAAATTAACATTTCTTTCTAGTTCATATTTTAATTTGATTTCTTTTTTTAATTCACACATTTTAATTAAATCATTAAAAGTTTTAATTTTAGATTCTAATTTATCATCTAAAATCACTTTATCATTTTGTTTTTTTTCTTGAAATATGTTTTTGATTTGTCCAATAGTTTGTGTTGCAATATCAGGAGAATTTTTTTCTATTTTTTTATTTTCTACTTCTTTAGAAATATTATTTTCTATATTTGTTTCTTCACTTATTTCATTTAGTGATATCTCAGATAAATTTGTAATTTCTTTTAGATAAATTAATCTAATAAGAAACATTTCAATGGATAAATTTTGATTAGATACAATATCTATTTCACTTAATGTATTAATAGCAAATTGCCAATACAACAATAAGGTATCATTTTTAATATTACTAACAATTTCCTTAATCTTATTAAATTCTCTATCATTTAGGGAAAAGTTTGTTCCATCAACTTCTAAAAATGAAATATTTTTAAAATAATATAATAATTCTAAGAAATCATTTAGAAATATTTTGGGCTCGACACCTTGATCATAAATATTTCTATAAATCCTTAGTACTTCTTTTTCGTTTCCTTCAAATAGTGCTTCGAATAATTCTATTAAATTAGATTTATCAAAATAACCAAAAAAAGTTTGAGCTGTCTTTAGATTAAGCTCTAATCCCTGGTCTTGGCCAACTATTGCTCTATCTAATAATGATAGTGCATCTCTTACAGATCCTTCAGAAATTTTTACAATTAATCTTAAGGCCTCTTCTGTTGCCTTACCTTTTTCTTTTTCTAAAATTTTTTTTATAAATGCTAAAAGTTCTAAAGATTTAATTCTTGCGAGATCAAATCTTTGACATCTAGAAACTACAGTAACAGGTATTTTTTTAATTTCTGTTGTTGCAAAAATAAACTTTAAATATTCTGGCGGTTCTTCAAGAGTTTTTAATAAAGCATTAAACGCTTGTTTACTTAACATGTGAACTTCATCTATTATAAATATTTTATACTTCGAGGAAGTTGGTCCATACCGGGAAAATTCAATTAAATCTCTGACATCGTCTACTCCTGTTTTGCTAGCAGCATCCATCTCAAGAACATCAATATGATTCGAGTCACTAATTGCACTACAATTTTCACACAAATCATTTTTACAAAGTTTATCTATTCCTTTTAAACAATTAAGAGATTTTGCAACTATTCTTGCTATAGTCGTTTTTCCTATTCCTCTAATGCCTGTAAAAAGATATGCATTAGGTACTTTATTTTCTTTAATTGAATTTAAAATTGTCTTGGCAACAACATCCTGACCTATCAAATCATCAAATGTTTGAGGTCTATATTTTAAAGCTAAAACTTTCGTATTTTTATTCATTTTAATAAGGAGACTAGAACCTGAATAACTGTCTCTACGATTGCTTCCGTTAAGATCTGGTCGGGTTCAAGCAGCTTCCACCTCTAGCCTCCAGAGATTATTATAACAGTAATGTTTTCTATTCTACAATAAAAGTTTATAAGTTATTTTTCGCGAAATTGATCAGCTTCAAAAACACCTAAGACGTGAAAATCCTCACAATGTAGTCCTAATTCTTCTAGAGATTTTTGAACTTTTGGCTCCTCAATATGACCATCTAAATCACAAATAAAAAAATAAGAAGCAAATGAATTTTTTTCAGGGAAACTTTGAAGTTTAGTTAAGTTAACTCCATTAA
>Ga0209709_10004234_pt1 | contig 11644 bp, 9 predicted proteins | sample ArcticOcean_MG_C_2_FD_187435 | JGI IMG/M metagenome (GOLD analysis project Ga0209709, IMG submission 187435) | Marine microbial communities from western Arctic Ocean - ArcticOcean_MG_CB4_136 (SPAdes) (version 2) | ecosystem: Environmental > Aquatic > Marine > Oceanic | place: Arctic Ocean... | reverse complement strand
AGATTCTGATTCAATTCCGGATGGCTGTGATGGCTATATTGAAGATAGCAGTACAGAAGAATCCAGTTCCACAATTACTTCATTCACTTCAGTAATAGGGGCGGGTTTACTGCTAATACTAGTAGCATTGTTAGCCGCTATGCTGATACGTAAAGGAAGTGGTGGCCCTGAGAAGGAATTACTTGATTCTGAAACCTTCTTTGATATGGCTGAGAAGACTCAAACTCCATCACTTGATGATGGTCCAGATCCTTCACTCATAGGTGAAATTAAGGAGGATTTTGAATGGGTTGAACATCCTATTGGTAGTGGGGTTTGGTATTTCAAAGACAAGGAAACCTTACTGTGGATAAAACACTGAATTTTGAAAGGCAACAAGATTATTGGCCCGACTCAAGTTCTGTTAACTTTTCATTTGAAACACAAAACTATATTTTAATTCCATCCGTTGAATGATGGCTTTTCATTTAACTACTCGGCCTAGGTTAAAATATACAGAAGAATTGCAAGAGACATGGCCGCACACGACGCAAACTATTTATTCAAAACAGAATTAATTAATCTAATGATGGCACAAGCTCCTCTAGTTCAGATAGTGTCACATGAATGGGAACGCGTTGAATCAAGAATCAAGCAGGGAGTGAAGGCACAAAACCAACCACGCCGTTATTTAAAATGGACTCACACTGACCAGTTACATGAATGGGATTTTGAGGACCAAGAATGGAAGAAAGGAGACAACCTCCCCGAAGATTTGACTAAAGGCGCAATGAAAGGGGGTCGACAAACATTACAATGGTATCTGGATTGCGACAATAGCGATACAGAAGAGGGGGTTGATATGCCACGCGGGTTCTTACATCCTTCAGTACTCCATCTTGAAGACGCACATGCGCTTTTTGAAGAACGATATCACAATGAAATGGATGATTTGACCTTGTGGTTGAGAAAAGCTGCAAGAATGAATAATCGTGATGACTTGAAAGAAAGAATGATAATATTGGGTACAACTACAGTAGTTCTTAAACAAGAATTGGAGAAAGAAATGCCTATTCTCGATTTACCATTGCCGAATATTGATACACTGAAAATAATCTTGCAGTCTGTCGCGGAGGACCGATTTAATCTCCCTGCAAGTAAAATAAAGCCAACTAAACGTCTCCTCGAATCTGCAAAAGGATTGACGGCAATGGAAGCTGAATTGGCCTTTGCAAAGGCAGCAGCACAAAATGGAAAGTTGACCGATGACGAAATAGATATCATCAATGCAGAGAAAGAACAGATTATTAGAAAAAGTGGGATACTGGAATTCTTCCAACCAGCCGAATCGATGGCTAGTGTAGGGGGATTAGATCAGTTGAAGGATTGGTTCGATCAGCGAAGTGGTGCGTTTACTGAGGAAGCCGCAGAATTTGGATTAGAGCCACCAAAAGGTGTAATGTTACTTGGAATTCCCGGTTGTGGGAAGAGTCTGACTGCAAAGGCAGCCGCCGCAGCATGGCGGTTTCCACTAATTCGCTTTGATCTTGGCAAAGTCTTCGGAGGAATCGTGGGCGAGAGTGAAAGAAATATTCGAGAAGCCTTAAGGGTTGCAGAAGCAGTATCACCCTGTATCCTCTGGATTGATGAAATTGAGAAGGGCTTGGCTGGTTCACAGAGTTCTGGGCAGACAGATGGCGGTGTGACTTCGCGCGTCCTCGGTACATTTCTTACTTGGATGCAGGAAAAGACGGCACCAGTATTCGTCTTGGCTACGTCCAATAACATCGAGCAATTGCCACCTGAAATGCTTCGAAAGGGAAGGTTCGACGAGATATTTTTCTGTGATTTGCCGAGTGAAAAAATCCGCCAAGACATTTTCAAGATCCATCTTTCAACACATAATAAGGATATTCTTGGAGAGTTCGATATTAATGAACTGGCAAAGGTTTCACGGCTGTTCAGTGGCGCAGAAATTGAACAAGCGGTCAAGGATGGAATGTTCACTGCTTTTAGCGAAAAAAGGCGATTGAATCAAACAGATGTTAAGGGTGCAATTTCCGGCACTTATCCGTTGGCAAAAACCATGCGTGAAGGAATTGGTAAAATGCGAGAGTGGGCATCTGCCCGCGCCCGAATGGCCTCTTCAGGTGAGGCTGAAAGTGTGCAAAAGAGCACGGACGAGAAGGAACCACCAAAACTCCGTAGTGAGCGACGAAACATCTTTGATGACGAATGAGGCTACAGGATGTCAAATTCAGAAGTTAATGAAAGTCAAAAGTCCAAATGGGCATGGGGTGATCTTTGGAAGAAACTCCACTTTGGACACCTATCCGGGGGAGAGAATTGGGCCGGCATGGAGGCCGCCTATCGATTCGGATTGGGCCCGTATCGAAAATTTGTCCTAAAGGCCATTTCTGCTAGAATAGAAAGAAAGAACTTGTTGACTTTTGGCATTGAATTCCCTCCCGTTCATGAGCAACCTGTACGCTTGAAACTATCGCCCCGGGCTTGCATCATAGTCGTAAAATCAACAGGTGAAACTAAACAAGTCATCAGAGATTGGCCCGATGACGTTGAGATGGACTCAGGCATAAAAATTTATGATGAAGATTCGGAAGAATATTTTTCGATTCAGTCATTTCATTCACGTGGCGAATCGGATGTGTCAATTGAAGTTGATGCCGAACTTATTGGCCGAAACAATCTTCTAATCAAAGGTCGACCAATTCGCGTCATCGCAGAAAGTGAAAATGTGCTACCAGAAACCATCCAAATCGCAGAAGTAAATCATACTGTTTTGGAGGCCAAAACCAGTATTTCAGGCGAGGAACATGAATTATTAGTGCCTCTTCATCAGTCTGAATTTAAGCAATCACAAGTCAATGATGTAAACGTGATATCGGTTAGAAAATGGAAACCAAAGCAAGGCACGCAGTTGTTGGATGGTTCAAAAGTCTTAGTTGATTCTTGGACAGGGCAAACTGATATGACCATCAAATCTACGCCAACTGTCAATGAGTTACTGACTTCGGAAGGAATACGTATTCCATGGAAGAAAGTTGAGCAAGATGGCGTTTGGGTTAAACCATTTGCTGATGTTGACAGTGATGCAGTTATTGACCCTATGGATACTCTCTTTGAGGATAAGGAGATTCGAAAACTACAAACCAAAACAAGGGAAGAATTTAGTATTCTTGAAAGGAATCGTGAAGCACAGATGATACGGCTTTCAAGTGAGCCCCGTGCTAAAGAACTGACACTTCCAATCGGGATAGGCGATTTGATGAATCAAAAAGCCGCGATTGAGAGATTGCAGGCAGCGCCCCTCGCACATCACATTCCTTTAATGGAATTGACAACAAGATTAGATCACAATTATCTAAAAGCGTGGGAGAGCTTCAAACCGTCTAACGCTCCAATTGTACCTTGGTTGACTAGAGTGGGGAGTGGGGCAGAAGGATCGGGGGAACAGCGTAGATTCGTACTGAAGGCACTTTCAACTCCGGATTTCGCATTCTTGGAGGGGCCACCAGGGTCTGGCAAAACCGAAACAATAGGGGAACTCATTTTACAATTATTATCCGATACCAACAATAACTGCAGAATATTACTGTGCGGTTCCACCCAAGCATCCATTGACAATGTATTGTCAAGATTTGGAGAGAACGATTTAGTTCAACCATTAAGAATTGTCAATTCAAAGCGATGGCGCAATAAACCAGAGGACCGCGACACCCTCGTTTATGATTCAGAGATTCATAGATGGACTGAACCAGAACAAGTTGATGATTTGCGACAAAGACTAGGTGACGCAGGCAAAGACCTCACGGACGCAAACTTATCAGAAATGGTTTTGCGCCGTTCCAACTTGGTATGTGCAACAATCGGAGGAGTTTCCCAACACCCCAGTATTAAGCAAGTTCTCCAGAAAGATTCCCAAGTACCACCGAAAGCCATCTTTGATGTATTGATTATTGATGAAGCATCGAAGACTACCTTCACAGAATTTTTGATTCCGGCCATATTTTGCCGAAAGTGGATTCTCGTAGGAGATGTAGCCCAACTCCCACCCTTTTCAGATCAAGCAGATATTGCCGGTATGCTTGATTTGTTAGAATCGGACGATAATATTCCGCCCACTTCATTAAGAAAAGCGTGCTTAAACATCCAGAGTGTAATCGACGACCGGCACCTCCGGAAAATACCGCGCCTCCTAATTGAAAGTTCAGAAACAGTCCTTGCCATGGAAATGGAATGGAGGGCTAGAAAAATACGCGGAGAAAAACCCCTTCAGGATAATAGGGTGGACGAGGTTCGCGCAGCATTCATCTCCCCACTTGTCAGTAAATGGGATGGTGAAGGAATGCTTTGCATTGACACATCATCTCTCAAACCGAGCAATTGGGAAGAAATTGGTAGAAACCGACTCAAATTAATGGATTGTGAACTCATTGTTATTTCCGAGTCCGATGCCAAACAATTTTCACTTTCTATGCTACCATCAACTCATCTTACTCCTGGTATGATGAGTAATAACCCTTCACTTTCCAGTAAGATATTACCTACTAGGTTCCAATTCCGCCTCAGTTTGGAGAGACAACGACTCATGATGCAAACTGAAGATGAAGACCGGCGGAGAGACCCCTTCAAAATGAATCGCGGATTAAATGGGGAATCAACTTCTTGGGGGCGCCAGGTGGCTTGGAGAATTCAGCGAGTCTATGAGATGCAGACATCTGAGAACACAGATCTTAGAGATAAATATCTAAATCAAGTTAAAACACTCTTACCTGCCGCCTCGAACCAAGAAAACTGGGCAAAAGAGGTTGAGTTAATTCGTTGTTTTTCATTGCCCTCGGTCCTCGAATCCCTGCAACATGGTTTCATGGGTCGTGAGGGTAAAGGTGCAGCTTCTGATGAACTGGCTCCGAGATTCCCCACCACTCTCAGTTTAGGATTCCCATCGGAATCCAAGAGGACAAGGTTTGAATCAATCAAACATCAACACCGAATGCATTGGAGCATATCTCGATTTCCTAGAGAGGAATTTTATGCGCCCGAAGGACAAGATGATGATTGGCGCTTACTTGACGCTGAACAAACTTTACAGTCGCGTAATAATTTCAAATTCATTCTCAATAATAGTAATACCCAACTACCCCAGCAACAACGAAGATTCTGGATTGATGTAAAAGAACAGCAAACCGACAAAGGCAATCCTGCCGAGGCAAAGCGGGCAGCAGAAATATTAGAGGATTTGATTGAATGGTTTGAAAGTGAAGAAGAGGTAGAAAGAGTCTCGCTAACAGTTGCCCTTCTATCGCCTTATGTCAATCAAAGCCGTACATTACGAGTTGAAGCCAATTCTATTCTTCAGAAAAAGTCCAATACAATGAAAGGAAATCGCGGCACTATCCACTTATCACATGGCCGTAAAATCACGGTATACTGCTCTACCGTCGATAAATTTCAAGGACAAGAAGCAGATGTGGTTCTACTCAGTCTCCGAAATACAACTAAACAAGGAAATATTGACAGCCCTAACCGTGCCAATGTCGCTCTCACTCGTGCAAGAGAAGCGCTTTTTATAATCGGCAATAAATCGAATTATTCAAAAGCTTACGACCCGATGTTGAAACGTCTAGCAACCGGTACAGAAGCAGGAAACAATAATACATACTGGAGGAGAACAAAGTGAAATTAGAACTAATAGAGAAGATTCAGGTTCATGTGCTAGATGTTTCTATGCCAATTCTAAGATCTACTGTGAGAAACGACCTGCGCCTCATAGCAAAGATTACACAGACAGAATACGATGGTTCTCTCGCAGGAAGAAATGGAGAAAACATTAGAGAAATGTTGGGTATGAAACCGAATTCATGGCGCAGGGTTATCGAAGAAGGTGAGCGAGCGCACCGCTTGTGGGCGGATAATAAATTGACCAAAAGCGGCCTGAAATGCGCCAAGGATGGTGTAGTGCTTGACCATGAGGATGGACCACACCGATTATGGGTCATCGACGCACCCGAACCGATCGGGATGAGAGTCATCCATATCGAAGCATGGGCAAATATCAACACAAACCACAATGAATTAGGCGAGGAACACACGTCCAAGTACATCAAACGTATTCGCAACGAGAGTTTGGAACACGCTTCAGTAATTGACCCAAGTAACAGATGCAGATTGCGCCCCCCGAGTTGGTGGAGTAGGTGGATGAAAAGAGATCCACTTGTTCAAGAGCATCCGAACCTTTCAACTAATATTGATTTACTTTGTGAATGGAAGCCAGGAGATAATTTTTCCACGTTTGCTGCAAGGGGAAAATTGGCTGGAATTACTAATAAACATCAATCATTTGAGGGGCAACTTGATGTTGAAAAGTCACCATCAGCAGATCAAATGGAGGCAATTGTTGCTTCGGCTTTATCTTCCCAACTTAGTGGCGGTCAAGAATGGGATGATATTACTAAGACTCTCAAAACTGACATAAAATCAATCGATGAAAAATCAATTGAAAGAATGAGAATTGACATGCCACTCGGACAGATTGATGATGGCCGTATTGGCAATTGGGCTAGATCTATCTTAAGGGATATCAAACTACGCGCGCGGGATGAAAATTCTGCGAGAGATTGGATTGCGACACTGTTCTGGAATCGTAATGACCCAATTCATCGGACAAATTCACAGACAAACGCGTTGATTAGAGATATTGCTTCTGAGTCGGCATTTCAAGGTATGCCACTCAACAACGAAGCCGCAATGCTAGACTCACTTACATCAATCAGCATCGCTCCCGAAGGAGCACATTGGTTGTTTAATGCAGCAAGTGACCTAGCTTTAACCATCGGGCAGGAGGGGGTTGTATGACGAAAATCATCCCTATTTCTAGAAAGTCCACCACGGAACGCGGCTCGCAAAGAGCCAATCTTTGGTTGAAAACAGATAGCAAAATGAACCTCATAACAAATGGCGATTTCATTATTTCAGGGGAAGAAGGATTGCTTTCTAAAATATCTGAATCACTCCGATTGGCAAAGCAAACTATTGTTATCAGCACAGCACGGATTGACTCTACTCTAGCACAGGAAATTGTGGATGCAGGAAATAATGGCGTGAGAGTGTATGTGTTGTTGGCGGATGAAGGGTTCGATGACTGGTTGAAAGGAGATTCCAAAGAGATGGCAGAGCATGTTCTCTGTCGTCGATCATCTAAAGAAATTCCAAGCATGATTCTAATCGATGGCGAAACGTCTAATCCAAAAGGAATTTTGTTCCAATCTGGAACAGCCCTAGACCGTTCATTACGAGTCGAAGGCACTGCATGGGGACTTTCTCTAAACAAGCAACAAGCCAGTCAATTGGCGCACTATGTATCGTGGTTGTTTTGGTCATCGAATGGGCCAAGATCAGAAACACGTTGCATCAATCATCTAAAGTCTCCACAGGATACTAAACCATTGCAAGCGTCACTAATCCCAATGCCAGCAAATACTGAAATCAGTCTGAGAGCCAAGAATGAAGGTGCCAAATTCTTCAATGGAATCAGAGATATTGAGGAGTTCACGGCAATTGGATTCTCTGCCTTTGATTTGAGGGAAATAGGCGGAGTTGAAATCGATCGCCGATTACACTCATCTTTACTAACATCTCCCGGAGAAGTGCGTTCGGGCACTGCTGCAGCCGACTCAAATGCGAGAAAAATCGTTGCCTTAGTCGCCTCAGATGGCTCGAAGGGATGGCTCTTTGATTGGCTTCCAGATGCAAAAATGCAAGCAGATCACCAAATAGCTCTACGGCTTGATGCGAAGCAAGCCAAAACATTCAATTCAATCATTAACAAATCAGTTGCAAAGGCTGAATGGAATTTGATGAAGGGGGTTGCATTGTCTACATTAAATGAAGGTGACGAAGTGAGACTTGAAAATGGAAAAACCCAAGTACAAATTATGGAAAACCAAACCATTGACCTCGGAACAAAAACCGTTACACCGTGGAGCCGTGAACGGCTTTTGGAGTTTGAACCTCACGCTAATACAAGACCGCAATGCGAACCACTTGCTAAATCGGTGAAATGGACTTGGACAAATGCTCCTCCGTGTACGCCCAAGGATGCCAAACCAGAATTAATTGAGAGGCACTTCTCCGAAGCAATTCAGAAGGCAAAGAAAACGGACAAATATATTCGTGAACGTCTTAAAACACATAACAAGAAAGGTGAGAAGGAACTTAAGAATCTCAACAAAGTTACTGGGAAATTATCGGACGACATTCGCCTGACAAGTGAATTGAAAGCATGGTGTACGGCACTGAAAGAGGCTGGAGAAAATCTCAAGAAGTTTGAAGAGGAAGGTGATTCGGATATTGAGAGAAGAAAGAAGACAAAGCCAATTGACATTCCCGAGGTTCCCGAAGAGAACCGACCTTCTGTAGGCAAACTTTTGGGGCATGGAAAAGAAAGGTTCCTTGAAATCGATTCATGGGATGATTTTGATGTAGCAGAAGCAGAAGCAACCAAGCACAACGCGGAACTTTGTGCAACTAGAGCAGTCTTGGGAAGAAACCCAGAGTAGGTGAAAAAATGTGCAATGTAGAAACTATTGAGATAATAATTAACGAAGATGGGACGATGACTTCTGATGCTACGGGAATTGCAGGAGAGATATGTGAAGAGGAATTACAGAAAATATTAGGTGCTCTTACTGATGTAAATAATGCAGTTTTGAGGACAGAATATCATGAACCTTCAGCCGGTATCAAGGCTGGTAGTGCGAAGACACATCAACAGGTAGGGGCGGGTGATTGAATGCCATGCAATCGCGGCTATATTACGAATTGGAACTGGACTGAAGCTCAAAGACCGATTATTGATTTGAGAACAGTATACTTGGCACTAAAGAAACTCGGGATTATGTGGAATGAGGCACCTCAATCACTCAACAACTGGCACGCAGCAAGAAATTCACTCACATCTTCTCAAAAGGTGGCTCAAAGAATCATATCATTAAGCAGGCTCGCCAATCTTGTGAATGAAATTCAGATACTCAACATCCCCCAAATCACCCTCTCTAATGGCATGATTCTCTCTTGGAGAAATGGTTCATATTCGATTGGAAAACAGGAGAGAATTAGAAGTGGCCAACAAACTCAAACCGGCGCAGAGATTTCCCAATTTGTCACCAACTTTGATGCGGCATACGCGTCAATAGAAATTGAGATGCAGAATGAATTAGACAATATTCTTGAGGATATTGAATCTGGTAAATCCCAGTTAGCAGCTGAAGAAATCGAAGCGCATAGGGCAAGAATAGATAGTGAAAAGAATGCACTTAACAAATCCCGGCAACAATTACGCGAAACAAGAATGAAACACGTTGAGACTGTAGGTGAAACGCTTGGCTATGCAATCCGAAAACAGCGAATTGGCAAGAAAATCAAGTATGTACTTGTGCGGAATCCTTGAGGTGTAATAATGGCCGAAGAAAATATTCAGATAATAGTGCATGATGACGGACGAATTGAATTTAGCACGCACGACATCAAAGGCGAAGCATGCATGGAAGAATTGGAAAAAATTCTAGGCGAGCTAGTCGATGATATTGACAAAGCAAAGACGACCTCTGAGTATCATGAACCTCTATCTCAAAGAAAAACCAATATCAGTGCCAAAAAACAGCAGAAGACGGGAAGTGGTTCATCATGAGCACAGTATATGTCCAAGTTGATATGCCAATCACTCAAATTCATTGCTTGGATGAGGCGATAAAGATGGCTGGTGGCACTTGGCAACGTCCAGAAATTCTTAATCAGATCGCAACAGCAAGAGGGGTTTTGGCTATGGCCGACGACACAATAAATCGCATTAATGCCAACTATCAATTGGCTAAACTACTGAAAGAATTAGCAACAAGCGAACCACTTGATTCAATTAATATCACAATCGATGGAATCAATATTCAGTTAACAAGGAGCCATGGAAGATACACCGTCCGACTACCTAACTACGACTCTCAACTTCCTCAAATACAATCGTGTATTTCCAAATTACAATCTAATTATCAAGCCGGCGTTAAGAAACTCAAACAAAACATCACTGAAACCTTGACTCAACTGGAGGAGCAGAAGGACATTCTATCCTCTGAGCAATTAGAGGGGGAGAGGGTGCGCCTACAAAACGAGAAGCTTGCTCTTGAAAGTGCCAACAAACAGCGTGTTGTAGAAGTGACCAAAGAACTGGAAGAAAAACTCGCAGCGAGAGGATTTGAAATTCGCAAGCGAATGATTGGAAAGAAAATTGTCTATCAAGCAGTCAGGAGATGATAAGATGAGCCGTAATAGTGTAGGAGATATCGATACCCTACGAGTGGGAAATATCTCAGAACATAGCACCATTTATGGCCCAGGCGTACGTTTCGTAATATGGACACAAGGATGCACACTTGCCTGCAAGGGCTGCTGGAACAAACAATTCTGGGCAAAAAGTGGGACAAAGGTGAAGGTCAATTCATTGATTGCTCAAATTGCCTCAACTGAGGGGATAGAAGGAATAACTCTACTCGGTGGTGAACCATTACAACAAGCCGAGCCAGTGCTCAAGATTATTCAAGCAGTTCAGAAATTAGGTCTATCGGTATTCCTCTACACTGGATATGATGTCGAAGAATTTGATAAGACCATGCAAGCGTGCTTTGACAATAGTGATATTGCTATTACTGGCCGTTACATTCAGGAAAAACGTGATACTAGTCTGCGATGGAGGGGTTCAACAAACCAAATCGTACATACGCAAAGCGAATTCTACAACAATCTCTTATTCGAAGAGCGAAATGAAGTAGAATTCGTAATTAGTGAGGATGGCATTGTTTCTATGTTCGGATATCCGGATGAAGAATTGCGCTCATGGGCAAGTGAAATCTAGACCAAGGAAAAAACCCTTTGTAATAATAAGGGATTTATCAGTATTTTATTGTATAGCAGTAATTCGATACAGCGTCCCATCATTACCAAAAGTAGCGTAATAGAGGTTGCCGCTGGCATCGAATCGTAGCGGCAGTGGAGTTCCTAAATCTACTGCAAATCTAGTAATTTTGCTATCCCATCCTTGGCCACTACTTCCATTTGAATTATTTTGAGCAGGAATAATATCAATACGAACAATTTCTTGACCTTGAGGCAAGAATGTATTCCAAGAACCATATACTGAAGAATACAAAGTGAATCCATCTTGAGGATTATTTTCTAACCCTGGTAATTGTGAATTATTAGGTCGCAAATCAATTCCGTTCAAACTAGTATGCGGTGTCCATGTTGCAATCGGGCCAATCGTGCCTTGTGGCACTGGATGTTGTGGATCGTCATCTGGCCAGCCATAAGCAGCCCCTTCGGCCAACAAATTGACTTCTTCATATGGATGGTCACCTTCCCAATCTCTTCCATTATCAGTGAAGATATAGCCAAGCCCTTCAACCCAAACTCCATCGAAAGAATTGCGAACTCCAGAGGCGAGAATACCGTGATCTCCGGTGGTTGCATTGACCCAAAGCAATGCACCATTTCTCTCATCATCTTCAACGCAGACATTGCAGGTAGAGCCACTATGCCAAACAAGAGTTCCATTAGGCAGTTGAGATATTGCATTAGTTTGGTGATTTCCAGACTT
>Ga0209709_10004230_pt1 | contig 11652 bp, 19 predicted proteins | sample ArcticOcean_MG_C_2_FD_187435 | JGI IMG/M metagenome (GOLD analysis project Ga0209709, IMG submission 187435) | Marine microbial communities from western Arctic Ocean - ArcticOcean_MG_CB4_136 (SPAdes) (version 2) | ecosystem: Environmental > Aquatic > Marine > Oceanic | place: Arctic Ocean... | reverse complement strand
AAAACACCCACAAAGAAACCAACATTGACACGTGCTCAACAGATTCAGAATCGTGTTCAAAGAGCTAGAATTAGAGCTGAAAAGTCTCTAGTGTCTCCACCAAAAAACTCTAACAAGTTCTACAATGCGAGTAATACATTCGAGGTTCCCACACTCACTGAAGCACAGGTGAAGGTTTTGAATACGAAACCCATCATCGATACAAACTACAACAAAGAAATCAATAAGCTATTGAAAACTCGTTTAGAACGCAATGGTGATGTGTTCTTCAACGCCAACAACAAATCCTTCCCCATCAACAAGAAAGTGTCACTAGCAATGCGAAAAAATAACGCTACGTTGCTTATCAAAGAACGTATAGCTGTAACCAAGAGACTGTTTCCCAGTGTAGATGTAAAGAAACTAGAAAGTGAATCCAAGAAGGTTGCACGGACAATTGCAAAATTTGTCCAGTCAGGTCAAATTCTAAAAGCTGTACAAACAGTGGGTTCTTTATTCGCTGTTTTTTATTTGCTTAGTAAGAATCCCCGAGCGGTGGATAATACGCTCAACACGTTTATGAAGCTCCCTTTACTGCGACCAATTGGAAGAACTATTCCATCTGATCGATGGAACTCTAGGATCCAAGTTGGAATAACTAAATTCTTTAGCTATTTCTCCGCCTCCCCAACATATTCTCAATCTATTTATGAGTCTTTCTTGTCAACTATCCCCACTAACGTATATGGTCGTTCCGTAGCCGGTATATCTGTGCAATACTTGTCGATGGTTATATTGGCACTTATTGCTATTTTACCATACGAAAAGCAGACAAAATTAACGAGACAAATACTCGATTATATGTTTAAAGTATTAGACAAGTTATTCCCAGTAGTGGCAACTATCGTGACTGATGTTCTCATGCAGCGTGGTGACAGCACAAGGGTGAGGTTAGGTAAGGTAGTGCGAGGTGCGGTTAGTGCTGCACCACTAATCGCCACAGCGCTTAGAAAATAAGTTCGTCGGCATTTAAAGATAGCAGTCCTTATTTTTTCATATGGATTTAAAACTTATTAACATTAACAATAAAAAATATAATCTCTTTGTCATATCGAATGATCGATACATCACCCCAACATTGGCGAATGGGTATGAATGGGATGGATGGATGAGGGAAGACCTGGAGAAACATTACAAGGAGGGAACTGATATCCTAGACATTGGTGCGAACATAGGTTATAATTCATTGATCTTCTCTGAATATGGGCCTGTGCATTCGTGGGAACCACTGTATTACGAAGTAGCCGAACAGAATGTGAATGCAAATACTCTAAAACATCCAGTGACAATTTACCCATACGCTGTCTCTGATGAGACAGATACAGCTGATATTTTCATTCCCAAACCTGACCCGGAGATTACCCAATTGGAAGTCATCAACTATGGAAACAGTGGATTTGATATTCCCGAGAAAATACGTTCAGTTTCAATTTCGGTGGAGCGTAAAAAGTTGGATGATGTGTATTCTGGAACTCCATCATTTATTAAACTTGATGTGGAGGGGCACGAAATAAATGTTTTGAGGGGTGCGGTTGATATCATTACAAAGTATAAACCTGCTATAATGGTGGAAATACACGACATGGAAACGAGTGATGTTGATCCATACCTGAAAACTCTAGGGTATCAAGATCCAATCGAACGTCCGGAGCATATGTTTTTGTATCAGCAAGAATGAATATGTTCATCTCGGTGATTACTGACTACACGGAGGTTGGGGTTATATATCTTAACTTCAACGTCACCGAAAAACACTGTATCGTTGGGGAGTTTCCAAATTTTCTCCTTCGACAATTCCTCTGCGTGTTTTGCAGCTTCCTTAAAGGATGAGAAAAATGAGCGATCTAGAATGTAATCGTTGACGACAACGTTGGTGATAAACATGGTAACTTGATATGTATTAAAATAATAGTGCACTTAGGCCTCTAATCTTCATCTGTTATGTATTCCTCTTCTCCAACTTCTTCATCTTCTGGGTCGGGTTCAACATCCATCGCGCCATCCACGATCGGATCTTCCTCGTTTTCAACTTCAGGTTCGGGTTCATCGATGGGAACCTCTTCGACGACTATCTCCTTTTTTTTAACTGCTCGTTTAATTTTTTTTACAGGTTCCTTGTCAAATATCTTTTGTAGAATTGTGGGAACCTTTTGGGCAAACAGAAGTTTTCTCTCTTCTGATCTGTTTATACGTGCAAGAAACGCGTCACTGAATCCCGCTGCTTTGTAAGCCTGGGTGGTGAGCTTGAAAGGTGGCCTTTTGGCGTGCTTGTAGTATTTTTCGTAAAGAATAAGAAAATTGGGGACAATTTTAATTCTTATCATGCCATTCTTCAGGATTTTTAAGTTCACGTAAACTTTATCCAAATAATCTAGAACAGGTTCTTTCGTCCTTGGAGGGGGTTGACGGGGAACATACACCGGAAGTTGGGGATCCACGAAGGGTATACCCAAATAACGACTGTTTGCTTCGAGCATCTTCAAGTAATCTCTAATATTATATATGGGTAGTATCGGTTTAACAAATTGTTCTGTCGGCATTTTTACCAGGATTTTATACAAGAAACTTCCTTCTGGTGGTGCATCCACCCTTTCAGTGGGTGATGGCCTCTCACGCTTTCGTGGGCGCTTGTAAAAACTCATTGTTTGTTGTATCCACACCTCCTAACTTAGGTGTGATAAAATATTCTAATTCACATCGGATCACGTGGGCTGATTGTTGATTCGTGTGTGTATAATAGGGACCCCAGAGCTCGAAAACCTTCCTCTCCCTGTCATACCACAAATATTCAAGCCCTAGTTTGTGGGTAAGCCAGTAAAAACGTTTTCCAGTCCTACCGATAAATGAAAATATTTGATCTTCGGTATACTCGGAGACGTCCATTTGAGAATAATGACTACTCGGGGGGGTGTAGGGAGCCATCGGTTCTCTTCTTATCTTTACTAGCTTCCATTTGTTTAAGTATATTTCTTATATGCTTTTGTGAATATACTTGATTCTTTAACTTCTTGTCACTTTTAGTCACACGTTTCTTGGGCTCCTTGTATTCCATTCTACTATCATACATTTTTTAAGCCCACTTAGGTTTACATTTCATCTTCTTCTTCCACCAATGAAACACTGCCATCACTCTCTGAACTATCCAATTCTGAGCATGTAAAGTCTTCGTCTTCATCTTCGTCGTAAAAGGTATACTCCCCCTCTCGCACCTTTATGAAATTCCCTGTATCTTCTAACCGATCCACGTCATAATATCCAGAAATCATATCCTTCGTTACTATTTCATCTTCAGTGGAAAAACGATATGTACCAGTAGTGTGCTCATCTAAAAAGTTTACGGTATAGGAATCACCATCCTCTTTCTGAATTCTCGCTATCTGTGTTGTGTTATCATCACATACTATGTCAACGAACATATGTATCTTAAAACGAATTTAAATCTTTAATAACATTAATGAATAACTTGAAGTTGGTAGGTATTCATCATATATCGAATCGTATTATCAAACCCAATGACGCGGTCATGTTCGATATAGATGACACGCTTATTTTCACTGATGGGCGCCCTAACATTCCCATCATAGAACTGTTATATTCGGCAAGGTTGAAGGGTTATAAAATAGTCATCATAACAGCAAGAGCAGGAATAGAATGGGTTATTGAGTACACAATAAAACAGTTGAAAGAATATAATATCATGTACGATAATTTGGGATTTACAAGTCCAGAAACTAAAATTAGTATGAAAAAGAAGCTACCGTTTAATTTTATCCTTTCTGTCGGTGACATGCCGACAGATTTGACTGGCTCTGACCACTGGCTTAACATTTCCACCTTTTCCCACAATTGAGACAGGACACGTACACGGTCATTGGTTCATCCGCTGAACGAGTCTGTAGTTGGAAATAGGTGGTTTTGATAGATTTACATTTAGCGCATGTAAAAAATCCAACGTGATTTTCGAGAGCTTGTTGAATCAAATGTTCCTTGTACATCTCCTTGTGAACATTGTCCTCCACTGCTTTTGCGTATGCACCTTCGGGTTGAAGTTGTTCAGGTCTCATAGCTACAACTTCAACAACGGAAACTTCTCTATTTTTTACTTTATTCCTGATAATTGTATTAGAAGATAAAGCCCGCTTCAAATTTAAGAATTTATGCTTATAGATGTTCGTAAACTTGTGGTTGTCCCACGCTGCAACACCGTTTCCTTTCTCGATCGTCTGTTTGGAATGTCTCACTATACACTTTTCCAAATCTGAACACAGAGAATCACTTTCATCGAGATCAAATACGTTTGAAAATTGTGCGATGACATGATTTCTAAGTGTATTATCCATACTCAATACGTGAGCCAAATCTATATGCAACTTTAATGAAATAGTATAATTTTCAGTAAAATTGAGTGACTTAGGGCAGGGGAAGACCCTCGTAGGGATTATTCCTCGAGCAGTCTTCCATATTTTCAGGGGAACAGTTATCGAAGAATCCAGAAACGCGACGGGAGGGGTTCGTATCCACAAACCCATACCGTCCAGAAGTGTATCTCTCCTTGTTCATGAGAGAGAGGATCCCAATAACTACAAACAGTATACCCATGTTCCGCAGAGCTGTGCGGTTAGTTGCATTCATTTTATATTATACGATTTTTTTTATTTCATCTAGGTAAGGATGAACAAGGCCATACTTATCCACGAAAAGAAAGATCAAATAGAAGAAATAGACTTGGATATATCCCCAGCTAAAAATCAGATATTCAAAATACTTAACGGGAGGCAGACATTTATAGGACAGTGGCCTGATATAGATGTCGTCATCGTGAAACCAACAAGTGGAATGTCAAAAAACGAAAATAATCTACCCTACCCATTTAGCAGTGAAGAAGTCTACGGGAAGATTCTCCTGATCAGGATGGATAAGCACTCGGAACCTCTGGATTTTACGTTAAATGAGTTCCAATCATTTAGTAGTAGGAACAAACGCCTCAACGTTTAAGACTGCTGTTGCGTATTTCATACACAGCTGGAAATGAACATACGCCCAATCGATGGGGTTCTCCATCGTGGGCTTTCCCGGTAACGGATTTTTATTTACATATTTCGAAATATCCAATTTTTCACCACTGATACTCTTCACTGTATAATCCCCAACCTCTTTCAACCACATGACATGTTCTTCGTTTTTACAATCAAAGCTTCTTACAAAGTGAGCCATTTATATTATTTGAGATTCTTTTCTTTAACAGACTACCAGACTTGAAGAAGTCATTGTAGGGACAACCTTGACACCTCTTGTGTCGTATAGCACACTCAAGTCTTTCAACCTTCGTCATGCATGGTTTCTCATTTATTTTTTTCCGTTGTCGATACGTTCGTACTCGTCGCCCAACGTTTTGACTTATAGCCAACATGTTTATAAAATTAGAGATTCTTTTCTATAAGTCCATACCTACTTGTATTTCTTTCTGAGTTTCTGTCTAAACGCGTGCAACACGGCACCCATCATATACACCTCAGTGCGCCGCTGTAGTTTTTTGACTTGGGTTTGGGTGGAATCTGTAGATTTGGCTTGTATCTTGTCCATGGTGTCACCTAACTTCTTAAACTCTTTTCGAAGCTTGATGTGTTTGGTTTTCTCACTTGGGTTCATCTTCGAAGTGATCTTCTTTGGTAAATTTGTAGTTATATTCATCTTCGAAGTGATCTTATTTGGTAAATTTGTAGTCATACTATATACATATATTTTTAAAAAAAGTTTTCAGCGATGCGGGATCGCAGATATACGTTTGGGTCTGGGGTGGATAGGGGGGTAGGGGCGTCCAATAATTGGCACCTAATCGTCCCTAACCATCATTAAATGGATCCAAAAAGCCATTCATACCACCCTAGCACCTTTTCCCTACTCTCTGCGATGCGTGTCAAGTAACCGCGCGCTCGGGTCTTTTACGGTGGTCCATCGGGGACGCCAAATTTCTGAAATGAGGTGATCGTTGTCCTTCCCATACATCTTCCAAAACATATTTCTATACATCGCCTCCTCTTTAGTGAGAGGAACGTTGAAATGTCTACACTTAGTCTTGATTTCCTTGAAAAGTATGTCATCAACATCCCTTTCAGCGTACCTCTTTACTTGTTCAACCCAGTTTGTTCCCACCGCGTCGCTCATACCGTCTTTTTGACGCCATAAAACTTCATCTGGTAGGTATCCAATGAAAGCTTCACGTAAAACTTTCTTTTCGATAACATCCATCTTTAGGTTCTGGTTCATGGTCATGCAAACGTCTATAAATGTTTTATCCAAAAATGGAACAATGAGGTCTAGACCGTGAGCACCCGCACACCGATCCGCGCGTAATCCATCAAACTGGTGGATCAATCGTAACCGACGCATGTTTTCACACGCAAACTCCTCGACACTGGGTGCGTTGTGGAAATATAAGTATCCACCCAACACTTCATCACTCCCCTCTCCTGAAAATATGTAACGACACGTCGAGTGCTGTTTGATGTATTTACATAAAAGCCACATGGGTGTGCTAGCTCTCACGGTGGTCGTATCATATGACTCTAGTGAGTATATGACATCATTGATGTGACTTATACCTTCATCAGTGGTGAATGTCACCTCAGTGTGATCAGTTTGTAAATACTTTGAGACTTTACGAGCTGCCTCTAGATCAGGGCTTCCAGGGAGACCTATGGAAAACGTTTTGATTTTACCCAATTTTCTTGAAGCGATGGATGCTATCAAACTACTATCGAGTCCACCCGAAAGTAAAAATCCGATATCACGTTCAGTGTTCTCGATTCTATCATGCACGGCGTGCGTTAGAGCTTCGTGGATATCACGGAGATAGTTACTGGTCACATACTTATTGATAGGCCAGTAGTTATTATAATAACATATGAAATCATCCACGTGGGAGTCATAAATATGACCCGGTGGGAAAACAGAAATTTCAGAGTTTAAAAACAATAGAGCTTTCACTTCACTGGCAAAAGCTATCGAACCCTCGTTGTATCTAGTATAAAACAGTGGTCTAACACCCACATGATCTCTCGCCGCTAATACACGCTTTCCATCAGTATATACGAATGCAAAATCACCGTTGATCTGTTTTAACGCACCGACAATCCCAAACGATTTGATGAGGGGTATGAGTACTTCACAGTCACTAGACCCCTTTTCCTCACCAGTCCTATGTTGTTTGTGGTTGTATATTTCACCATTACATACCAACATTTGGTTATTATTGATGAATGGTTGCATACCCATAGGTGTGAGATCATTTATGGCTAAGCGGTAGAAATCCATTCTACACTTACCAATCTTTTTGCTACCGTAGTCATCGGGGCCCCTGTGATTAAGTAGATATGAAGGTGTTTCGGTGTCTTCACCGAAAAGTGCTAGAATACCACACATTATACAAGTAAGTCATTTAGTTTTTAAGCTAAAATCCATCCATTCACCAAAGTCTTCAGAATTCGCCATACCGTCCATTTCCTGTCCAGATAATGATATTGTTTCTGTGTCATCCCCAAAGTGTACATCAAACTTCAAAATACAGTAAAATGATATGTTCGTTTTCCTCGCCAATATATCAATTGTATTTAAATCATATGACTCGATATCTAACGAACGTTTTATAATTGTAGGTGTTCCGTATGGGAATTTTACATGTTCCCCCATTTTCAATTTCCTTTGATCCCCAGACATGTCAAACGATGGCCATATTCTATTTCTATTTCTAAAATCCGCCATATAATCGATACAATTATTAGTGACATCTCTATCTGTAAAACAAATGAAACGAGGTTTTAAACTGGGATCCACTAGACTCAAAAACGTCCCATTGCGAATCAATTTTACAAAGTGGAACTCCATTTAATTATATTAAGGAAAAAACTTTAAATAACATATATGAACTTCCCTAAAACACCAGGTCAATGTAAATATGCACTAGCCCTCAATTCAAATAAACCTATCATAGTTGGAACTGGACCAGCAGGGTCAGGTAAAACCATGATGGCCTGTCAATTAGCGGTAGAACGTATTCACGGCCTGGCGAGGGGGAAGGTAATTCTTACACGCCCAATGGTAGCTGTGGACGAAGACATGGGGTATTTACCAGGGGATATAGAAGAAAAGATGGAACCGTGGACAAAACCAATGTATGACGTTTTTGAAAAGTGGCTTTCACATAACCAGATGGATAGACTCATTTATATTGAACCATTGGGGTATATGAGGGGGCGGACGTTCGAGAATACATTAATTATCGCTGACGAGATGCAAAATTCTACACAGAACCAAATGAAAATGCTCCTCACACGTGTTGGTGAGGGAACAAAACTGGTTATCATGGGGGACCCACAACAATCAGATCTTGGAAGTGATAATGGGTTGGCTAATCTCATATACCACATGAGTATATATGACACGGAGTATATCGAATATGTAAAGATGGATGAAAGTGATATTGTTAGACACCCAGCAGTGAAGGAGGTCCTCAAAATATTACAAAATTAGTTTGTATTTTTCTACCCTCTTCACTAGAATAGAAACATTCAATTGTGTTCGCATGATTCTCTTATCGAGGGCTACCTTTTCGCGTTCATACTGTAGTAACTCTTTATTCCGTTCTTGAATATATTCGAGTTCCTGTTCGATAGCCATGTATTGACCAGCAAGTCTAAGATTCGTCGGTAGATTTTTCATATCATGTTCAAGTTGTTGGCACTGGAGAGAGATTTCTTCAATTTTTTGGTGATGATCCATTCTTATACTGAGATGTGGATTCAACTTTAAACTCATTTCATTGTGAAAAAAATTCTCACCTTATATTAAATGTCTCAGATCGCGAAAGCTAGTGTGCTGCAGGGCACTGCCGCGATTCAGAATATGACTAACAGATTTGCTCGGAAATTGACTGTCAGTCTGACATATGGTCAGATTGTTCTCATAACAATGCTCGCTTCCTCTTACCTCGTTGTGGCGTCTCTCGGTATCAACATGTTCAGTCGTTGCACTGAACTCAAGGGGGTGAAGCTTCAAGAAAACTTGAACAAGTGGATAATTGCAACTCTCGCGATTGCTATAGCTATCCCGTGCACACTCTTCACTGTTCGCATGGCTGGAAGTAAGCTTACAGGTTTAATGATGCTTCTCTTCGCCATATTTGGTATCGTAGCCAGTGCTGGTGTTCTCAACTGGAACTCAAAATGTGCCGCTGTTGAGGAATCCGAAAAGATCTATGGTGGTATGAACATGGCTGTGTTCATCGTCATGCTTTTAGCTTCTTTCATGTTACTGCGAACACCTAAACCAAAAGTAATCTAAGGTGTCTGTATGGATGAAACCAATTGTTAATAATATTTACACACTCCTAATGTTCTTGGCCTACGTGATGCGCAGGGCAGGGACATTTTCATTGGAAGAAAAGGTTGAAATGATTGAATTTTTGAGTTACATGGCACTCAACCCAAACAAAGTCAGTCTCAGCCTCAGGTTTGATTTTTCCTTCTCAAGATACTCCTCAAGGTGTATAGTTGCACGATAAATCCAATGGATGTATACACAGTGGAAATGTTCATACCAAACTTTCTGTATTGGTATATTACCCAGAGGAAACTTGCCACCAAGGCCATATACAACATCTTCTCATCCATCTGTTCCTCTAGTTTATCGACCTGGTCATACATTTGTAAAAAACCCATACCGAATGCTACACTGGATATTATTTCGTTAAGATCCATTATATTTTATATATACCTATATTATATAATGGATATATTTTTAGAAAAGTTTGCAGGAAAGATTGACACGAAAAGTCTTTTGAAAACTATAGAAGAACTCAAAGCTGAGTATCTCGACGATGGTATCACCAAGGAAGATTTTCCCCCGATAATCAGTCGTCTTATGATGGAAAGCATGAAATTCAAGAAACTTTCAGGTGCTCAGAAAAAGAAATTAGTCGTCGGTATTCTCAATCACTTTATTGAACAAATCGATGATGGTGAAAAGGATAGCGAGTTTGAAGTTATTCTCAAAACAATGGTTCCACCAATCATCGATGGATTCGCTTCCATGCTAAAACTGAGAAACAGTTTACCCAAATGGCTTCAGTGCCTATCCCCTAAAACTAATTAAGGCCAAGTCTAGTACCTTTACTATATGAGATTTCCTTCTCTAGAAGTTATGATCCAATACGGAATATACACAGTAAAGGAGCTCACACGTTTTTCCAAAGGTTTAGTTTCAAAAAAGAAGATTCAAGTCCTAAGTGAGTGCGTGAAGTGTGATTTTGTGTACAGTGGAACATCCTGTCTAAACTGTACAATATGAAATACTGTACAGTCGTGGGTTCCATGTCCAAGGGGCCCTCAATAGAGAGTAATAATCACATGTGTGCCGAAAGACAGCTCATCAAACAACTGTATCGGGAATGTTTGACGAAAGGTCACAAACCACATCATTTCTCCGATTGGGTGCATAGAAAGTATGGGTATTTGATAGTAGGTCGGAAAACTGTGTACGGTGACGGTATATCATTACCTTGTGTCTTGTGTAGAAAGACGATGGAGAGGTTTGATATATGTTGGGTCGCACATGACGGAGAACAGTGGATTCATAGTAGAAAAACCGAAAATTTACCACAATCAGTTCCAACAGCTAAACAAAAAAGATTACTTGGTTTTGGAAGTGATGATAAGACCTAGCGCTGATTCAAGATTATTGTGATTACGTTTCAGTGGTTTATTTCTTTTTAGTTTTAGCGCGTTGTTGTTATTAGAATTAGCATTCTTTATTTCATCCATCTTTTTCGTGTTTGAAACAAAGGGTATCACATTGTCCTTGTAGGGTTTTGTGACAACATCAACCTTTTCATGTTTGTCTACAGTCTGATTTTCTCTAAACTCTTCTATAGTCATGTCACCACCGAATACTTGTAGAGTGTACCGACTGGGTGCGGGTTTTACATGACCAGATTGACTATACATTCTTCGTCTCATCATTATGATGTTTCCACAAATAATACCACCCCTAGTTAAACCATATTTATCTAATGCCCACGATTTCATACAACTCCAGGAACAAAAATTACCAGTCGTCGTGAATATCTTTCGCTTATCATCGTATTTGTAGGGTAATTGTAAAGGTGCTCCACCAAATGAGTGACAACACCACCAACACCACATGGTTAAAATTTATTTTTTATCTTTAACTTACTATGCAGTACTGGGTCCAGGACTGGGACCAGGGTTGGCACAATAATTTGCGAATTCCACAATGTCAGTGGTTTCTAAATAATCATTGAGGACTTCTTCCTTTTCTAAGTTTTTAAAGTCAAAAAGTGAGAAAACTTTTTCGGCATCGTATTCGGCAATCTTATCCAAAAGTGCATCTTGATCCACTTCCTGACATAATTGTGCTGGGGTGGGACCAGGGCTTAAAGCCTCTTTGAGTTCAGAAGCTTCCATAAACTTCAAGAAATGAGGAGCAGTATTCGGAATCAAACCACCAGCATACCCAGCAGAGGAGGCAGAGGAACATAGACAACAACATAATGCGAAAACAGCGAGAACTTCTCCCATTTTTATATATATATATATC
>Ga0209709_10004229_pt1 | contig 11655 bp, 8 predicted proteins | sample ArcticOcean_MG_C_2_FD_187435 | JGI IMG/M metagenome (GOLD analysis project Ga0209709, IMG submission 187435) | Marine microbial communities from western Arctic Ocean - ArcticOcean_MG_CB4_136 (SPAdes) (version 2) | ecosystem: Environmental > Aquatic > Marine > Oceanic | place: Arctic Ocean... | reverse complement strand
TGGGTTGATGAAATTCCCAAGTTTGGTCGCCCGATTAGTAGCGACAACCCAAATTAGGGTCGCAAACTTAGATTTCATCACGACCCAAATCGGGAAAACTCTTGTGTCGTCGCGTCCCGGCTGGACGGTGGTGGTACAACCACCTGACAACCACATGACAATGTCTATCGAGTATACACATGTAGGGGTCTACTTTCTAACACCATCGAACAGCCACGAGGACGCATCAACGCACTTTGCAATCCATCTCACGGGCTGATGTTGGTCGGTGACTAGCTTGCCGTGAGAAGAACCGCCATGTTGTCTGTAAATTGATTTGATTCGTTCCAGCTGGTTTTTATAAATCCCACGCCGGTCCCGCCACGCTTCGAGCTCCCCGGGCAAGACCATCGCAGATTCGCGAAGCATACGAACCTCACCCGTTCGCGCCGCGCATAGACACAGCGCGGTGTCGATGTTGAGCATCTCGACACACCGTCGCATCAGAGCGCTCTCCTTTGCGGTCTGTACGCGTTTTCGGGTTGCCCGCAATTTGCGATCGTATGCACTGTTTCGTTTGAGGCAGAGTCGTGCCGTCTCCGCCACGCCAACGAACCCCAGCTTCTTGGGCTGCAACTCAAACGTTTCGGGAAGCAGATCTTGCAGGAGCTGCTTGGCCGCAAGATGGCACGCCAACGAACAAACCCTGCTCGGGTCAAGGTCGAGTGGAGTCAGAGCGACCGAGTCCCAATAGAGGGGCGCTGGTGGCGCGGCAGTGGCGTCATCATTCTCGTCATCGTCGGTGGAAGAGCTGTCGATCTCTTCGAAGGCAGCCCCGGTGGCGGTCGGCGTGTCAAAGGTGAAGAAAACGCTCCCGCAGTGGGAGCATCGCGTCGTGGCGTGCAGCTGCCGACATCGCTGCACTAAGTATCGAGCCCGCCCGACGAGCATGCCCACTCGGACGTGTACCGATGATGGAACGTCTGTCGGGAAATAGGAAGACGATCTCGATTTCAGAACAGTCGCGTTCATTGTCGACAGTCGTTTCGCGCTCTTGAGTCGATCCGAAAGGCATTGCAGTGGAGTAATTCGCGCAAAACGCGAAGGGTCGTGCGGTCCAGTTCCAATTTCACCGTTGAACAGATCGACATCAAACACGCCGTCAAGAAACCGCAGAGGCCCTCGTTCCTGAAGCGTCGATGCCGCGAAGAAGAAGTAGAATCTCGTCCGTACGTCCCTCGACAGCACAAACCCGACATGTTTGGTCACGCTCCGTAGCAAAAGCAGCGCCTTGAAGATGTGATTATGTTGAATTGTGGACGCCCCCGCGTCCACGAGCTCGAACATGCAAGACATCATCGCCTCGATCGTCTGTTCGAGCGTTGCGCTCGGCATTCGTCGTCGGCTCATAGTCGTTATCGTCGTTGCCGTGCTGAGGCGTGGCCTTAAGGTACAGAGCACACGCGTGCACATAGCGCAGCCTTCCAGACACGGACAGAAAGCCGTTTACGATGGCATTGGTTCGTCTGGATGGTTCAGATGCACTTGGCAATTACAATCGACCTCCGGTGACGCAGAGCCTTGCACGTCCACCAAATTTTAACGACGTCTTCCTAGCTCGGTCATTGGCATTTGACTCACAACCCATCAGATACCCTCGTGGTTCGCGCGACAACCCAAAAGCGGTGCTTCAAGAGGGGCCTATTCCCCTCGAGTCGAGCATCGGTGGCTCGACGAGCTTGCGCCAAACGTTCTTTGGGTTTCAATCGGCGTGCGGCATCACTTTTCTGGACTCAACGGTTCAACCCCACGTCCAAGTCAGGCTGTTTGCGAAGGCCATCATCGCCGAGCTTGAGGATTCGAAAACTCAAAAGCCTGGCGCCGCTGGGCCGCACGAAACGATACCGAGTCGAGCGTGTGCGGTGACGCTGCTGCTGCCCAAAGGGACGACGGTCGGTGCCGTGCCGGATACAAACATCGTCGACGGGCTTGCGTGCCTGGTGGCCGCCGGGAGCGTTCGAAAGACAAATCGGAAGAATAATTCGGGGATGGCCTCTGGGCCTTCGTTTGCGTCGTCCGAGGCGACCGTCGCCACGATGTCGATGTCGCTGTACGAGCCCGCGCTGGCAGCGTCGAACAATTGCATTGACTGGTCTGTGCCCAAGCGCTGCCGTGTCGGTGTGCTGTGTGGGGAGGCCGACGTGGCCGGCTTCCTCGACGCGGGCAACGTGTCCCTGAACGACTTCAAGAGCCAGTCCGCCATCTTCTTCTCGTTCGTCAAGCAAGACAACACGATCGGCCAGCTTTACGTGCCGCTCGAAATGAACGCGTCGCAGTCGACGGACCAGGCCATCCGGGAAATTTCGAAGGCGGCGCACGCGGCTCAGCTCCAGTCAGGGAAGTGCCTCGTTCTCCCGGCGCAATTCCTCTGCCCCGACGAGTCGAGCATCGACTATGGGTTTGACTTCATCTCCCTCCAGGCCGACGTTCGTAGCGCGTTTCACCAATTCTACCTTGCAGCTCCCAAAATTGCCGTTCCTGCTGACGTGCTCGACGCCCTCGACGCCCGCGTGGAGTCCGTCGAGAATCACTTCGTACGAGTGGTGCCTCAGCCGCAGCCGTCGGCCCCGTTCGCACAAGCCGACCCAAACCATTCTATCGGGGTGATGATCAACTCAGACGAGGCGATTTACAACGACTTTGTGGCTCGGTGCCGAGCGGCCGTAAAATTCGACCCAATGGCCGGGGAGTGGCCCATCTTCGGCCTCCAGCCCGAAATCGACGAAGAGGTCGACGCACACACATCTGTGCTGTGGTGGAAAGGTGAGGTCAAGTATTTCGGAATGCACCTGTCGCTCTTTGCACCACGCCAACAGCTTGGCGCCGCTGTGACTCAAATCAAAAATTCTCACGTTGCCGTACTCACATGCCGCCTCGATCCACTCTTGGCCCTATTCAGAACAGGCTTCATGCTGCTTCCATGTGATGGAGAGTCTGTCAGGCCTGGCCACGTGCTGGAAAAACCGACATACCTTTCCTTCGCCAAAAACATGACCACGTCTCTTGAGTATGTGTCCACCGCACAGACGAATGGATACAACCAAACGACGACCAACGAAGCGCCACCAGCGCTTGGGCTAACGGCGCACGATTTGGAAACGAACTTAAAGCTCAACCTGGCGCTCGGACTGGAGGTCCACACGGGCACAACGACATGTGGGGACCTGTATGCCCTTGTCGACGCAAACAACACTGAAACGCAAACGATATCGAATCTGCATGCCTTTGCCACAAACGCGATACGACATCACGCAACCGAGGCGCCACTTGGCTATTTATTCGATGTGTGCGCCGAGATGCTTGGCGACACGATTTTATTTCGTCAGGTCGAAGGGCGAATGAAGCGCCGATTGGCAGCAGAAGCCGAACGACATCAACCGTCGTCGTCGTCGCCACGTGATCCCAAACGACGTCAATTGTCGACCGGTTCCGGCAGCAGCAGCGAAGTGAGAGTGCCCGACGGTCTTCATCTCTTTGAAACCCCGGGCGGTCGCTTCCGCCTGTTTGCACTCGTAGGACTACAACTGCAGAGCGATTGGTGCACGACGCTCACCGAAGAAATCGAAACGGCGGGCTGTGAGGACATGTTTACTATTACGTCGTCGGTTTTGGGAAAAGACGACGACGTCGATTACGATGACCAAATCGTAAAAGAACGTACTTGGCCCGAGCAGCTTTTGACGACGCTTAATACAATCTACGCCACCGAAGATGACGCCAAGACCAAAATACTACCTCTCATCCACGTGTTGATCTCGGACGGAGAGAACACGAGTTGCACACTATTTCGGTACAACCTGATGCAGAGAGCTCTACTTCCAACATCTCTTGTTTCCTTTTTGGACAAGTTCGATGGTCGACGGGTTCTCTTTGCGGTTACGGAAGACGGTCTGACGCCCTACGCCTCGGCCGAGGCCTGACCAATCGCCGTTGAGCGGGCCGACACGAGCTCGGAGGCGATCTGTTGGCGTATTTTATCCATCTTGGCCGCACGTTCGGCGGTGCCCTGTCCAGGGTTTAGCTTGACGAGGCCCAGCGAGCCGGTGCCCACGTAGATCGGCCGCTCAAATTCGACGGAGGCCGTGACATACCATGCGCAGTTGTCGCCGTTGTTCCACACAGATGCAGGGCCAGCGTAGGTCTCCCAGCTCTGTTTTTGGTAGCACCGGAACTTGATGAAGCCAACGATGTGCTGGGAAGTCCGCGCGTAGAACTCGCGGTCGGCTGAAACGGTATTGGGGTTCGTGTTGGTAGTATTTGGGTAGGACCACTTGACGCGACGTTTGGCGTCGGCGATTGACGTGTTGAAGTAGTTGTTGGTGAGAGACTCGACCTTGCTTGCCACAACTGCAACGTAGCAGTGGGGATCCGTGATTGAATTGGCCGGTGGCATGTTAGGTCGGTTTTCCACATCCTTCGGGCCGAACAGCAGGCTCGCCCAGGGCTGCCTCACGTTCACCATGCGACTGTTCGGATGGAGCACGTGCAAGAGCATCTCGTTGATCTCGGCTGCCGTTGCCGGAGCGCGGGGCACGTGCGCGAATACCGTCACGGGCGGTTCGGCGTTCACGATGCCGTGCTCGGCAACGCGCGCTCGATACGCGGTCCACGCTTCAGATGTCACGTTGGCCGGAGCCGACGGCGGCACCATTTTGGTGGATTCGTCAAAGAACTGCTGCTGTGTGCTCGCCATCGTGTGTATCTAGCTTGTTCCTATAGTATGAGGCTCCCGTAGGGTCGAGACTGGTGGTGGGCTACAGTCAACCCCCATGATTTTTTGCGGGTGCCCGTTTCAAATTTCAAACACATTGGGTCACACAAACTCCGGGCAAGACTCGACACAAGTGTCCGCAGAACTGTTCAGCAACCAGTGGAGGACGAGCAAAGCACTTTGCCCCGTTTGTCAAGGTCGCCGTCGAAGGAGCAAATCAGCGTGGCCTTCACAAAAAGCGGGTGAACCCACGACTCGTCGCCAGTGAACCACGCGGGCATCGGAGTTGCACTGTGGTGCCGCTTGCTATGCCACGCGGCGAGGAGATCGACGTAGTTCTTGGCGGCCCACCACCCGCGCGGGACGAATGAGCTTCCCGACGGGTGGATCAGCTTGGCCTCCTCCTTGCTGCTCGCAACTACCATTGCGGACACGTACGTTTCGTAGTCAAGGTTGGAGTCCTGGGAGATCTCGTAAACAGACCACTTGAGCACGGGCGCCTCTTTGGCGCGCAGGTCGTCGTCCTGCTTGCGCAGCTTCTGGCGAACGTCGGACCGCTCGCGCAACGCGGCGGTGTCTTCCTCGCGCTGGCGCTTAGAGTTTGTTTTCATCTCGATGAGTTTCTCGGCGTCCTCATCTGTGAGCGAGCGTCCCTTCTCCTTCATCACGACCAGCGGGTCGGCATCCGGCCCGTCGATCAATTGCCAGAACCCTGAGTCGTACCCGAGGTACTTGAAGGCTTTGTCCTCCGAGCGGTGGAACGCGAGCTGGATGCATCTTTTCTCCCACTTTGACCATTTTGCGGTCATTGCTAACGCTTTCCTATCTCTTGATGTTGTTGTATGATAGAGGTTGGTGGTGGGGAACTGTCGGACCCCAGGATTTTTCAACGCTGAAGCTCCAATTTGTATAGTACATGTTTACTATAGATGAGCATGTTTGTGCAACTTCAATTACAGACAAAACGTGAAACAACCGAATTGGCAAACCTGCTCGATTTGCTCTTGTGTGCGAGTAATCGGGCCGATCGGCAGCTGTGGAGCGACCTAAACGGTCACCTTCGGCGGTTAAGCACCAGTACGACCATCGACCTTCTCAACGGCGGTCTGGAGGATCTCGAAAACGCGGGCATTCATGCCAAGCTGTTTTCGTTACTTCAGACACCTAACGCCGAACAGCATTCCACTACCGTTTACTTGTGCACGTATCACTTAAATCGTGTCATTTCAACCATCCAAGTCGCGAAAATACTGTCTCACGAAATACTCGACGGGGTCGCGCCACCAACAGTTGTCCTACGGGTTAGCTAAAACGGAAGCGGCAGCGGCAGCCCAGATTCGGTAGATTCGGTTTCGTGCAACTTGTGGTAGAGATCGAGGCCCACCCCGACAAACGTGAATGTGGCCAGGTGCTCGTTGACGCGACGGATCGCTATACGGCGGTATTCGGATCGATCGACGTCAGTCCATGTCGCCGGAACTGTTTTTAGGTGTTAGGTGTACATTTGCATGCATGAAAGGTCTATAGGTGGTGTAAATGGAAAGCAAGGACGACGACGACCGTGACAAGGCGTGCCCGGTCTGTTTAGAGGATTTTTCAACTCTTAAAACGACACGCACTCGTCCGGAGAACAGCTCCGTTGCGATCTCGAAGCGACGACGACGCCGCACTGCTGCCGTCAACACAGGAGGGGAGGTCGTTGCTACTGCCTTCCCGTGCGGGCATAGGACGTGTCGAACGTGTTTTGAGAGATGCACGTCGTGCCCCATCTGTCGCACTGGCAAAGACAGCTCCTCTCATAGCGAGAGGCGGGAAGCCGAGGCGAGACAAGCGCGCACCGCCGTCGAAACCACGTCCTTCGCGCGGGTGGTGACATTCGAAGGATCGCGTGGAAATCATCCGTTCAACGGCTTGCACATTGCAGTCTTCGGCGGGGTCCCAGCTCCCCTAAGAGCGATGCTCCCCGATGCGATTTCCCAGCACATGCAGCTCGAGATTGGACCAAACGGTCGATCGCTTTTCCTCCGGGCCCGCCGCGGCGACCCCTAACGGTCAGTAATTTTTGTTCAACAACTCGTTTGTACACACATGTACATCAAAACCGGAAACTTAAAGAATCAGCGTGTGCTGTGGTGGTTAGAACGAGCGGCTTGCTCTCTGCGGGTACTCCGGTCGGCGCTGCTGCTCCTTTCTCGTTGCTTTTCGTGGAGACATGCGCGACGACTGTCACGAATATAATGAATATGAGTGACCCCACGACGACCCCGGCCACAGCGGCCGTATTGGTGTCGGACGAGGACGGACCCGTTGGCGGCGCCGAAGGCTCTGGTGGCTGTGGTGGTGTGTGAGGGGGAAGCAACGGCTGTGGTGTGTGAGGTGGCACCGGCGGAGGTGTCTCGGGTGGTGTGGGTGGCGAAGGCTCGGGAATCGAGAGCGTCGCCGACATTTCCGTTGCTACGTGCCCGAGCAGCTCCACTGTGTCCGAAATGTCCTTGAACACTTGGTTGAACGTGTTCCCAAGCTCCACAGCAGCGGAGGCCGTTCCTTCCACCGTGAACGTGTGTACTTCGACGATCGTTGAGCCCGCAGCGAGGGTCTCCTTGACTTGAGCTTCCGAGATTTGCAACGACTCGGCGATTCGCCTCCGAAAGACAGGGCGATCAAATTTCTGAATTTCCGTGTTGAACACAAACTTGATCTTGATGAACGAGTTGGTGATAGGGTTGTCTCTGATCACTCGCTTGCAAATTCCACATCGCTCAGGGCAGCGGATGCCTCCGTCCAACGCACACACTAAGGTAGACCATTGCCTGTCATAACAATATTGTTTGTTTTCATCCTCCTGCTGGAAGTCGCACGGCGTGGACGCTTGAGGTGAATACGAGTTTGGCATCAGCGGTGGCGTAGGCGGCTGTGGAGGAGGAGCGCTCGGCGGCGGCGGCCTGGGAGACACGAGAGTGCACTCATTGGGATCGACACAGCTGCCAAACTGCATGTACCGCCCAGTTGGGCATGCACATCGGTCGACGAGCTGTGTTGACGGCACAAGATTCGGATTCAAGCACGTTTGATCGTCCGGGTGTACATTCAACCTCCACTCGGTGCCGTTCACACAGACCTCTTGTTCCGGCGCCGGAGGAGAGCTTGGGGCGATGGCCTTCGCGTGGATGGAAATGTGGAAATGCGGATACGCGATGCCATTCTGATTTAGGCAGCAGTAGTGGAACCCCGGCTGCAGAGTCACGTGGACCGTTCGATCCGCCGTCACGTACGACCCTTTGTCTCCCTGCAGAGTCGTTTCGCACGTGAACTCCGCCCCCGGGCCGGTGATTAGATTAAAGTACACGTAGTCGGACTCCTTCAGCAACGACGACGAGTCCGAGAAGTCGATCGTTTGAGATACGTACGCATACGCTTCAATTGTGCCCGTCGTCGGAACGTCGGCAAGCGACGTGGCACGCAGCCATGTACTCGAAGGAGGTTTGTTTGGAGATGGAGGAGACACTGGAACAGGCGATGGTGGGAGGGGAGAGGCGGATGGTGGAGGAGCGAGTGGGGACGACGATGGAGGTGGGACAGGGGAGCCGATCAACGAAATAACAAGATTAGGATTCCACCCGTGGTAAAGTTCTGAGGCGGTGTGCGTCGTCACTGCGTTGTCATCACGTGTACCATGAACAAGCGAGGTGTTTGCACACACGTTGACCGTTCTTCCAGTCTTCCAGTCGTCTGCGATCTCCGACGACCATTGGACAAAGACAGGATTGAACGTATTGTGGTCCGACTCGAATCGCAACACCAGCAGCGGGTTGTGTACGTCGGGTGAGATTACAGGTTCAGCGAGCCAGACCTCGATTGTCTTGCATTCCATATTTGCCAGTTTTATCGAGCTCGGATAGAACTGAATTCGCTGCCACTGGTCATTGACGGGCCGTGACGGCGGAGGCGACGGAGAACTCGACGGAGGAGGGAGCAACGGGCTTGCGTGTGCGCACGCGTGGCACGAGTAGTAGCACGTGTACGATGAAGAAGTTCTGAACATGACGCTTCGCGTTGCGGACAGAGCATCTGAAGCCTCGCAGTTACAGCACGCCGCTCTTGGCACGCCGTACCCACCGGTGGCGCGAACATCGCAACTGTATTTAACGCCGTCGGTGTCAGTGATCGGGTACGTACCGTTGAGATGTTCCATCGGTTGGTAGTTTTCACCGTTTCCAGAATCGCAGTTGCTGTTGCTAATTCCAGCGCCGATAGTGCAGGAGCCGAGCGAGACGGGCGTTCCAGCGACAATTTCGGTAGCGCACGTCGACGACAGGACATCGGGCATCCAAAGCATTATAAGAATAAAACGAAACAGTGCGTAACCCAACATGCTTCCTCTTCCACTCGTTTATACCAAACATATCAAAGAGACGCGCACACACACACGCGCACACACAGCCTAGGACAACGACGAAGTGAGAGATTGCGACTCTGAGACCGTAATTGTCTGAGAAGGGTACGCAGACTCCTTTCCGGTTGGGACAGCGCGGGCGAGCTCAACGAAGTGCTCCAAGCGTCTCCCGAGGCTCAATGCATTCGACACCACGTTCAGCAGTGCCGAAGCCGCTTCGGGGCTCATAATCGTCGTTTCTGTCTTTTCTTCGGAAACCGGCGACGATGTCACTGCAGCAGCGGCCCGTTGTGCCTCTTCGACCTGACTCTCGAGCTCGGCAATCTTGGTCTTGGCGCGACGAGTGCGAACAGCGCCGCGAAGGATCGAATTCTTCGTTGCGCGCTCAAATCCGGCGCATCGGATTTCGATCTCCTTCATCTCGTTACGGATGGCCAGGTATCTTTTCTTGGCAGAAATCAACAATTTTTGCTCTTTTTCCAAAGCGTTCGTCTTCCCGCGAAGTAGAGCGTCGAGGGCGTTGTGGGCTCGGATGGTTTCGGAATTCTCGGCTGCCATATCTTTGACCTTGTCCACGAGCTGCGCGAGTTGCTCGGATGCAGTCCGGCGCGCCTGTGCGGCATCGGATTTGATTGTTTCCATTCGTTCGTCCGTCGATGCTTGTAGAAAGCGGAGGCCGTCGAGCGCCTCCGCCTTTTCGTTCAATGCCTTTTTGAGCTGTCGCTCAATGTCGGTGGCGCGTTTCTGGGTCGCCGAAATGTTGGTCTTCTTTCTCTGCTTCTCCTCCTCGAGTTCCAGAACCCGACCGCGTAGCTTGGCGAGCTCATCGGTGAGCTCTGCCGGTGGACCGGCCTTCTCGAGCACTTTGAGTTCCGACTCGATGACGTTCAGGTGCGCCTGAGTACGCGTGTGCTGAAGGCGCTCGTTTTCGTATCTGGTGTAGACATCACCTAAATCGTCATGCAAGAGCGTCGTCGCCGACTCGCGAACGTCGCGTTCCTGGCGCTGCAGCTCCAGTTGGAAGTGGCTCTCGCGCTCTTGAACGAGTTGGTTTGTCTTTGCAATGTCAGATTTTAGTTCGGCGATGACGCCCATGCTCACTGCACACCGACCGCAAGCGACAACGCCGCCCTGTCCCGTCGTCGGGCACAAAATCGTCGCTTTCACGACGCCGCTGGTTGGATTGTCGACGTCTTGAAGACGATTCGACCTGAGGAATGACACGTGGTCCACCTCTTGGCCTTCCAGCTGCTTCAGAATCGATGCCGACGATCGCGCCGGTGGAGAAGCACAGAGCGACGAGAACACAAGCTCGGAGTCTACAAAGGACGCCATCGATTCGACGTAACGAAGGGAGACAATCTTGAAGAATCTGTTCTGAACCGGCACGCCGAACGGCACGTCGACCACAACAACCGCAGTCGCGCCCATGTCATCGATTTGGCGAAGCACCTGCGAGACGTCTGTCCGCAAAAGACTCCCCTCGTTGAAGACCGTTTCCGGTCCTCCGTGGATAGAGGCAATGACTTCGGTGGCCAGATCAGTGTGCTTGTTCGTCGAGACGAACCACGACTCCCCTGCAAAATTGGCATGGATGATCAGCCTCGGGAAGAGGCCCAGGCCCGGCGGTTTTGATGCGGGGATGCTGGCCGCGAACTGCGTCGTCTCAAGTCCCTTCAGGATGCAGCAGAGGGTTTTGTGAACTCGTTGGACGCTCGTCTTGGAATTCATTTTTGGGAACGATCGGTAGCGCTGAAGCATCGTCAGAAGGCTCGAACCGAATCGGTTACGAGCGAGCTCCGCCTCCATTGAGGCAACGCTCGCGGCGTATCTCTCGGATTCCAGGTCCATACCTTCTCGTTTGCCGGTCCTTCCGCGCACGGAACTGTGTAAGTTGCGATGGCGATGCTTGGTGTAATTGTGGCTGTTGGTATGGTGGGTCTCGTCTTTTGCTGTTGCGCCCCTCCCCCCGGTCGCCGAGATCGTGGCCAATTTACATAGCGAACGAATTTAATACCGAATCTACGACGTCCGTACGACTATGGGCTGGCTCGCGAGCGAAACCACAGGCGAAAAGGACGGCTTGGACACACGCATTACCGTACAGTAAACTGAAACTAAAAAGTAAAATATGAGACCGATCAAAATCGCCCCGATTATCGAAGAAACGACGATCGCGGCAAGCTGCCCGTCAGTCAAACCGTCGTCGCCGGAAGCGGTGTCTCCACTTCCGGTGTCACCACTCCCTTCGTAACCTGACGATGGCTCGGGCTCGGCTGTCGTAGAAGAAGTTTTTGCAAGACTGTCCACCTGGCTCTCAGGGACGACAACGCACACAAGTAGAGCGACGAGTCGAATGGCCTTCATTTCTTCCTTTGGTTGTACGATCGAACCAAAAGAATATCCGCCGGGTGTTCGACGAAATTGGCGGACAAGTGCATGACAACACACATAGAAAATCCTGGGGATTGGTTCCTGACTGGACAAGTGCATGACAACCAGACATAGAAAA
>Ga0209709_10004226_pt1 | contig 11660 bp, 10 predicted proteins | sample ArcticOcean_MG_C_2_FD_187435 | JGI IMG/M metagenome (GOLD analysis project Ga0209709, IMG submission 187435) | Marine microbial communities from western Arctic Ocean - ArcticOcean_MG_CB4_136 (SPAdes) (version 2) | ecosystem: Environmental > Aquatic > Marine > Oceanic | place: Arctic Ocean... | reverse complement strand
ATTCCTAATGCATGCATATTACCAAGTTTACCTTGATCAGTACCCATACCTGTTGTTGTGTAACGCTTAACGTGTTCAATAGATCTAAAACCTTCTCTAAGAGCAAGTTTGATATCTTTAGCTGTTGCATCATTTTGATAATCAACAAAAGGTTTTGTTTTTCCTAAAACTCTGTCAGAAGGTAATAACCAAATATTTCTAATTTCTTTGTCTTTTGGACATTGGATATTCAAATCATCATAATCAGTTTCTTTTATATTTAAAAAATCTTTTAAAGTTTTTGATGTATTTTTAACCATGTCATCAATCTCAAAATCACCATTACAAGAACCAATACAAATTTGATCTGATGGGTACTTATTAGGTATAAAAACTTGATCTTCATCTCTGAATTTTAATTTACCACCTGATTGGGTAAACAAATGAACGGCAGGGGTCCATCCACCAGCTATAGCTAAGCAATCACAATCTAGGGTAACTTTTTTTAAACTGGTAAAAGATTGCCCGTCTTTAGACAATTCCATAATAGTAATTTTATTTATCCTTTTGTAACCTTCTGTATCAACAACTGTGTAGGATCTGTAAATTTTAATCCCTAAATTTTCAGCTTCTTTAGTAAACTCTGAATTTGATTGTTCTCTAATATCAATAATTGCTTCAACTTTAATTCCTTTTTTATTTAATGAAATTGCACTTTCGTAAGCAGTATCATTGTTGGTAAAGAAAATATTTTTTTGACCTGTAGCTACGCCATAATAATCTGCATATTTTTTCACAGCAGATGAAAGCATAATGCCAGGTCTATCATTATTATTAAAAACAAGTGGTCTTTCTAAAGAACCGGTAGCAACAATGACTTTTTTAGCTCTAATCTTTAATAACCTTTGTCTAACCTTGTTTTGTTTTTCACCTTTAGATAGATGATCTGTTAAATTTTCCCTAGCTAATAAATAATTATATCCATGATATGCAGCCACACTTGTTCTTGTTTTAATTTCTAAATTATCTAATTTTTCTAATTCAATTATTTCATTTTCTAACCAAATAGATGAACTTTGATCATTTATTTTAACATATTTTGAATCTTGATAAATTGTTGATCCACCAATTTCATTTTTTTCATCAAGTAATAAAGTTTTTAAATTATTTTTAGCGGCAGTTTTTGCGGCCATAATCCCAGTAATACCAGCGCCAATAACAAGTACATCACAGTGTATATATTTATGTTCGTAGATATCTGGATCAGGTTTGGTTGGTGATTTTCCAAGTCCAGCAGAATGTCTTATAACATATTCATATTTTTCCCAGAAGCTAGCTGGCCACATAAATGTTTTGTAATAAAATCCAGCAGGTAAAAGAGGGGACATGAAATTATTTATTCCACCAATATCAAAATCTACACTAGGCCAACAGTTTTGGCTTGTCGCTTCTAAGCCGTTATAGATCTCAATTTCGGTAGCCCTAACATTTGGTTCTGTTAAAGCTGTATTGTCATTTATTTGTACAATTGCACTGGGCTCTTCAGATCCAGCTGTCATTATTCCTCTTGGTCTGTGGTATTTAAAACTTCTTCCAACTAAATGAACATCATTTGATAGTAGAGCAGAAGCTAAAGTATCCCCCTTAAAACCATAATAGTCTTTACCATTAAATTTAAATGAAACTCTTGATGTTTCATCGATAAACTTGCTAGTTTTTACTCTTAAATTTTTTGTCATAGATTAGATTTTAGGTGGTTTTTCACCCATTTTATAAACTGATTTTATTTCATCGTTAGAAGTATTACGAACTACATTAAACCATTTTCTACATCCGTGTGCATGGTTCCATCTTTCAAATTGTATTCCTTTAATATTTTTTCTCATAAATAAGTATTCTGCCCATTCAGCATCATTTAATTCAGTAGGCTGTTTTGGTCTTTCTATATGAGCTTCGCCACCAGCTTTAAATTCACTTTGTTCACGTTCACCACAATAAGGACAGGTAATTAAAAACATTAATGTGCTACCGCCGCTGCACCATGTTCATCAACAAGGTCACCACTAATAAATCTGTTTAAGTTAAAAGCAGCATTTAGTTTGTGAGGCTCATCGTTTGCAATTGTATGAGCAAATAAATCTCCTGATCCAGGCGTTGCTTTAAATCCACCTGTTCCCCAACCGCAGTTAAAGTATAAACCTTTGATAGTTGTTTTACTGATAATAGGACTTGCGTCTGGACAAATATCTACAATCCCTCCCCATTGTCTAAGCATTCTCATTCTACTAAAAATTGGGTAGAGTTCTAAAATTGCATTTAAGGTTCCTTCTACAATATCGTGACTTCCTTTTTGTGAATAAGAAATATAATCATCTGTACCAGCGCCTATTACAAGCTCACCTTTATCAGACTGACTAACATAAGCATGAACAGCGTTAGACATGACTACTGTATCAATAATTGGTTTCACTGGCTCAGAAACTAATGCTTGAAGAGGTTTACTTTCTAAAGGTAGTCTTAAGCCAGCCATATTAGCTAATACACTTGAATGACCAGCGGCAACTACACCAATTTTTTTAGTCTTAATAAATCCTCTGGTTGTTTCTATTCCTTCGACTTCATCACCATTTCTTTTAATTCCTTTAACTTCACAATTTTGAATTATATCAACACCCATTTCATCAGCACCACGAGCATATCCCCATGCAACAGCATCATGCCTAGCAGTCCCAGCTCTTCTTTGTAGAGTTCCACCTAATACTGGGTATCGGATGTCAGGAGATGTATTGATAATAGGGCAAAATTTTTTAACCTCTTCTGTATTTAAATAAACAGCGTCAATACCATTTAATCTATTAGCATGTGTTCTTCTTTTTAAGTCTCTAATATCTTGTAAATTGTGTGCGAGGTTCATTACGCCTCTTTGACTAAACATCACGTTATAATTTATCTCTTGAGATAGTCCTTCCCATAGTTTTAAAGCGTGATCATAAAGACCAGCGCTTGCATCCCATAAATAATTAGATCTTATAATAGTAGTATTCCTTCCAGTGTTACCACCACCAATCCAACCTTTTTCAACAACTGCAATATTTTTCATATTATGTTTTTTAGCTAAATAATAAGCAGTAGCTAAACCATGACCACCACCACCAATTATAACTGCATCGTATTCTTTTTTTATAGATGGATCTTTCCAGACTTTTTGCCAATTTTCATGATAGGAAAAAGCATTTTTGACTAAAGAAAATATTGAATACTTATTTTTCATAATAATTAGCAAGAATTACTTTATAAATATTGAAAATTCAATACAATCGACTATATCCTTATCGAGTGGAAGAGTGGGTGAGAGGCTGAAACCAGTCGTTTGCTAAATGACCGTGCGGGGAAACTTGTACCGAGGGTTCGAATCCCTCCTCTTCCGCCATTAAAACAAAGGCTGATCTTTAAAAAAGTCTTTCATTTTAATAGGTTTTTTTTCTAAAATATACCTATAAACATTGTAGTTTTCCATAACTCGCTGAACATAGTTTCTGGTCTCTTTAAATTTAATTAACTCAACCCAATCTACAAAATCAACTTGATTTTTTTGTGGGTTTTTATTTATTTTTTTCCAATATTTAACTCTATTGGGGCCAGCATTATAAGCGGCGGTTGCAAAAGGGTATGCGCCATCATACTGCAAGATTAAGCCTGCTATATAATGAGACCCAAGGTTAATATTGTATTCAGGGTCGGATGTTAATCTTGATTTAGAATAAGGTAGCTTTGCCTGCTTAGCAACTAATTTAGCAGTGTATGGCATTAACTGCATTAAACCTTGAGCACCAACATGACTATTTGCTCTCATATCAAACTCACTTTCTTGTCTTATAATAGAAAGAATAAATGCAGCCTCTGGTATCTTTCGACCATTTATATATTTAGGAGTGCTTATTATGGGATAGTTAAAATTATTATGAAATCTTTTTTGGTAAGAGGCTATTTTGGAAACCTGTATTGCAAAATCATATCTTGATATATTTGTTGCAAGTTCGGCTGCTAAGATTTCACTTCCACTTTTAACATTATCATTTGCCAGATGTCTTAATATATTTTTAGTATATTTGTCTTTATTTAATTCATCCAAAAGGTGAACAATTTTTACTAATTCCTTTTTATAAAAATATTTTCTATAGACGTCAGAAACGCTAGCTTGTTCATCTAGTTCAAATGTTTCGTTAGGGCTAATTTTTAAGAATGCTAACTGACCATAATAGGTTGATAAATATTTAGTTGCTTCTTTATACCATTGTTTAGATTTGTCTTTATCACCAATTTTTTCATGTGATCTTCCAAGCCAATATGCTCCACGTGATAAACTAATTGGGTAACTCACATTTTGATAAAAGTTATTAAAATGATCTATTGCTAGAATAGGATCATTTAAAAAACTTAATGCAATCCAACCACTTATCCATTCAGCATCTGCAAACTCTGGACCTTTGTCTAAAGAGTGCATGCTTGAAACTTTATAAGCTTTTTCATATTGTTTTTTATAAATAAGAGCCCTTGCCATTATGGCTCTTTCAGTCCACCATTTGTCAGGTCTAACTAAATAATCTTTATTATTTCTAACTTTAAATATAATTTTTAAAGAATCATCAATTCTTCCTCGTTTTCTTCTCCATTTTAGACGATCATAATTTAAGCCTGCATCATTTTTTAATTTTGTAGGAACATTCGTAATAGCCTTATCAACACCATAAGATTTACTCATTAAAATTTGTCTGGCGGTATAAAGTAGCTCGTAGTCTTTAGGCAAGTATCTAAGCATTCTTTTTAAGTCCCAAGACTTACCCTCCCATGCCAAATTATCAGCTCTCTTTATATAGTCATTTGCATCTAAGTATTTTTTATACCTACTTCTAAAATATTTCATATTAGATCTGCTAAGCTCAGCTGTGATCCAACCTTCTTTAATTAAAGAAATACCTTTTTCAACATTGCCTGTTTGAATATAGCTCTCACCCAATATGAGCATTCCGAATCCACTCAAAGGTTCATTTGGTCCGAACCAATCAATAATTTTTTTTGGTGAAATCTTGTCTGTTGAAAGTTTATGTTCAGCTAAATATTTAATTCTACCTATCCTTGGATAATCGTCATTATTCTTTATAAAGGCCATGTAGTCATAAAAGCTAGCCTGATTACCTGTGGTAAGTAAATGTCTCCATTTAATAAAGTTATGTATAGATCTATCTTTGGCTTTTTTAGATATAGATAAGGCTGCTGACCACTGGCTTTTTCCCATCGCTTGAATAGATTTTTTTGCAATAGCATAATCTTTTTGACTGTAGTATTTTGATTTTGTCTTAACTACTGATTTCGATTTTTTAACAACCAGTGGTTTGCTTTTAGGTATTAAAAAATTAATTTTTTTTACATCTTTCTTTACAATTTTTGTTTCAATTTTTTCTGTTTTTTTAGATAGTTTAGGTTTAGGTTTAGGTTTAGGGATACTTTGCGAGATCTTTTCGTTCTGAATTTTTTTGTTTAAAGTAGGTTTTTTTAAAGGAATTATTGATATTTCAGCGGCATATACATTTCCCATTATTATTGAACTTAATAATAATGATTGTATAAAAAAAAATATTTTTCTAGGCATAAATTTATTAAATGAATCTCTAAACTATGTTATAAGTATTTATGTTCAAAGGATCAAATGTTGCTTTAATAACACCTTTTAAAAATGATAAACTTGATGTTGATGCATATATTAAGCTTATTCATTTTCAAGTTAACAATGGCACCAATGGTTTGGTTCCTGCTGGTACAACCGGTGAATCTCCAACATTGAGCCATGATGAACATCAAAAAGTTATCGAATTATGTATTCAAGAAAGTAAAGGAAAAAACATAGTAATTGCTGGCACTGGATCTAATTCTACAAAAGAAGCAATTTCTTTAACTACACACGCAGAAAAAGTAGGTGCAGATGCGGCTTTAATAGTAACTCCTTACTACAATAAGCCAACCCAAGAAGGTTTATATCAACATTACAAAGCAATTAACGACAAATGTGGAATACCCATATTAATTTATAATATCCCTGGGCGGTCTGTAATTGATATGTCAGTTGATACAATGGCTAGGTTATTTGAGTTGAAAAATATTGTTGGTGTCAAAGATGCTACGGGCGATCTTGATAGAGTCGATCAACAAAAAAATAAAATGGGTAATGATTTTATTCAACTAACTGGCAATGATGATAACGCATTAGACTTTAATAAAAGAGGTGGGGTGGGTGCCATTAGTGTTACAGCTAACATAGCCCCAAAGCTTTGTGCAGATTTTCAAAAATCCTCTAAAACAAACTCAGAAGAAGGAAAATTAGAAGCAGAAAGACTAGACAAAATACTTCAACCAATTCATAATTCGATGTTTATAGAGAGCAACCCAAGTGCAGTTAAATATGCTGCAAAACTTTTATGTTTATGTGATGACGATGTTAGATTGCCTTTGGTGACACTTACAGATTCAACCAAGGAAGCCGTCAAAAAAGCGCTAGTATTAGCCAAACTACTCTAATGAATAAGAAAACCAACCCTGGTTTAAAAATTATTTGTTTAAATAGAAAAGCTAGTTTTAATTATTTTTTTGAAGAATTAATAGAGGCAGGTATTGTTCTTAAAGGCTCTGAGATCAAATCAATAAGAGATGGTAAGGTCAACATAGCCGACTCTTATGCTGTAGAAAAAGACGGTGAAATAGTCTTAATTAATTCTCATATTGCTGCTTTCAAACAGGCTAGTTATTCAAATCACAACCCCATGGATGAAAGAAAGCTTTTATTAAATAGAAAAGAAATTAATAAATTAATTGGAAAAATGCAGAGAGACGGCTTAACACTTGTTCCAACGAAAATGTATTTTAAAAAAGGTAAAGCTAAGATTGAAATAGCAGTGGCTAAAGGGAAAAAACAATTTGATAAAAGAGCCACTAAAAAAAATAGAGATTGGAATCGTGAAAAAGCAAGACACATCAGAAAATCTAGCTAATTCAGCTTATTTAGCCATAGGGTCAAATTTAGAAAACAAAATTAACAATATTGAAATAACTAAAGTTGAATTAGAAAAATATAAAATAAAAATTTTAAAATCTTCATCTAATTATATATCTGAATCTTGGCCAGATCCCTCTATGCCTAATTATATTAATATTATTATTAAAATAAAAACAAGTTTAGCACCGCTTGAATTATTAAAAATTTGTAATTTAATAGAATTAAAATTGGGAAGAGTTAGAGTTAAAAAAAATGCACCAAGAACATGTGATATTGATATTATTGATTATAATAAAATGATATTAAATGAAAAAGATAGCCAATTAATTTTGCCACATCCTCGAATGAGCACAAGAAATTTTGTGTTAATACCCTTATATGAAGTAGATAAATCATGGAAACACCCAAAATCTAAGATTAATATAGTTAATTTGATCAACTCTTTACCGGTTGAGGACTTAAGGTCTATTAAACAAATATAAATTAATGTTATAATCGAGCATGCTTAATTCTGAAGAATTAATAAATAAAGTTAAATTATATAATAAATTTTTAAATCCAGAAAAATTAAATAAAGCTTATAATTTTGCTATTAAGGCTCATGAAAATCAAAAACGTGATTCGGGTGACCCTTACTCTAATCACCCCATAGCAGTTGCAAGCATACTAACAGAACTAAAACTTGATAGCGCAACTATAGCAACTGGTCTACTCCATGACACTATTGAGGATACACATGCTACTTACGAAACAATAAAAAATGAGTTTGGACAGGAAGTTGCTGACTTAGTAGATGGTGTAACAAAAATATCTGTTTTTGAAAATCAGGCCACATCAACTTCAAAGGCAGAAAATTTTAGAAAATTAATTTTAGCCACCTCAAAAGATATTAGAGTTTTGCTAGTTAAGATAGCTGATCGCTTACATAACATGAGAACAATTGATGCAATTTTAAAGATTGAAAAACAAGAGCGTATTGCAAAAGAAACCATGGAAATCTATGCGCCTTTAGCCGACAGAATGGGGATGCATAGAATTAGAGATGAACTAGAGGATTTATCTTTTAAAGTTTTAAACAATAATGCAAGAGAGCTTATAAAAAAAAGATTAGATGAAATTAAGGATGATAAAGTAAATAGTTTTAATTCAATTTCATTGCAATTCAGTGGATTATTAAATGAACATAAAATAAATGCTGAAATTATTGGTAGAGAAAAAACACCATTTTCTATTTGGAGAAAAGTACAAAAAAAAAGAATATCACTAGAACAAATTTCAGATATTATTGGATTTAGAATAATAGTTGATAACATTGAAGACTGCTACAAAGCTCTTGGAATTTTTCATAAAGAATGGAATTGTATACCTGGAAAATTTAAAGATTATATTTCATCTCCTAAAATTAATAAATATCAATCCTTACATACTTCAATTATAGGTCCCAATAGAAGACCAATTGAAATACAACTTAGAACTATGCCTATGCATGAGTATGCTGAAAGAGGCATTGCCTCTCATTGGAAATATAAATCTTCTGAAAAATTTAACTCATTAACATGGAAAGAGTATGATTGGCTTGCTGATCTAGTTGAGATTATTGATAAAAATGAAAATCCAGAACACTCTTATGAATACACAAAGCTACAAATGTTTCAGGAAAATGTCTTTTGTTTCACTCCAAAAGGATCTGTAATAAAGCTACCAAAAGACGCAACGCCAATTGATTTTGCATATGCAGTACATACAAAAATTGGTAATAGTACTGTAGCCTGTAAAATTAATGGTAATGATAGTGAGTTACAAAGTATTCTTTATAATGGTGATGTTGTGGATATTATTACTTCTAAAAATAAATCACCATCATTACACTGGATACCTATTACAAAAACTGGAAAGGCAAGGTCTGCCATTAGAAAGTATTGGTATAAAAAAGGTGAAGAGAAGGCTCAAAGAATTAAAAAATACAATACTACTCTATGGATTTCATTGCCTGATAAGCCTGGGAAATTAGGTGAGGTAACAACTTTACTTGGTCAACATAGTTTAAATATATCGAGCGTTGAAATGAAGGAAAAGTCTAAAGAATATATTAATTTTAGATTTAACCTAATTATACGTGACTTGAAGAACTTTACAAATTTTATCAGTGAGTTAAAACAAAAGGAGATAAAATTTAAAATCATTAGGCACGAGGATAACTGGTTAAAGGAACGTAATGCTTTCACACAAAAAATCTTTAAATATTTTAAAAAAAACTAACGCACTTATTGAGGGACATTTTGTGCTTTCCTCAGGTTTGCACTCACCAAAGTATATCCAATGCGCAAAATTATTAAGTTTTCCACATTTGGCAAAAGATGTTTGCTCTTCTTTATCTAAAAAAATTAAAAAAAAATTTAAGTCTATAGATTTAATTTTAGCTCCAGCAATGGGAGGTGTTATTATTGGATATGAGATTGGCAAATTGTTAAAAAAAGAAACAATATTTTGCGAAAGAGTAGATGGTAAATTTACATTAAGAAGAGGGTTTCATATTAAGAAGGGAACCAAGGTTATTATTATAGAGGATGTTATAACAACGGGCAAATCAAGTTTAGAATGTGCAAAATTAATTATAAAAGCGAATGCTAAAGTTGTTGGATTTGCATCAATCATAGATAGATCAACCAAAAAAACTTTAAAAATTAAAAAGAATATTATTTCACATATGAAAATAGATGTACCTACATTTAAGAAGGATAACCTTCCAGAGGAACTTAAAAATACACCCATTACAGTACCTGGAAGTAGATTTATAAAATGAAAAGATTAGGTGTTAATATTGACCATGTGGCAACAGTTAGAAATGCAAGAGACTCATTCCATCCTGACCCCGTTAGTATAGCTAAGCATGTTATGGAAAGTGGAGCTAACTCTATTACAATACATTTGAGAGAAGACAGAAGACATATAAGAGATTTAGATGTCGTTAAGATTTGTAAAAATAAAAAAATTATAACCAATTTAGAAATTTCATTAAATGAAGATGTATTAAAGATAGCTTTAAAAAACAAACCAAATTTTATCTGCATAGTTCCGGAAAAAAGAAAAGAAGTTACTACAGAAGGTGGTTTAAATTTGTCAAAAAACTTAAATAAAATTAGAAAAATCATTGATAAATTCCAAAAAAAAAAAATTAGAACCAGTTTATTTATCGACCCTAACTTAAATGATATCAAAATTGCTAAAGAGTTAAAAGCTGATTGCGTAGAACTTCATACTGGAAAGATTTCGAATTTAGTTAAGAATAAAAAAAATCACATTTATGAATACAGGAAAATTAAGAAATGTTGTAAACTTGCAAAAAAAATTGGGATAGAAGTTCATGCTGGCCATGGACTTGATTATAAAACTACCGCAATTTTATCTAAACTTAAAGAAATCGAAGAATTTAATATTGGTCATTTCATTATTGGTGAATCTATAGTCTATGGTTTAAAAAAAACGATTAAAAGATTTAAAAAAATATCTAATATATAGAAATGAAAATATTAGGTATAGGTGTTGATATCGTTGAAAATTCTAGAATTAGCAAATCTTTAAAAAATAATCTTTTCATTAAACGCATATTTTCTAATTCAGAAATTTTAATTGCAAACAAGATAAAAGATAAAAAAGGATATTATGCCAAAAGATTTGCTGCTAAAGAGGCTTTTGCAAAATCTATTGGAACTGGCTTTAGGAATGATCTTAAATTTAATGACATATCTATAGTTAACAATAAACTAGGTAAACCATCATTTGTGATTAATGAAAAAATAAAAAAAATTGTTAAAAAGCAATTTAAAACAACTTCATTTAATTTCTTTCTATCAATTTCAGATGAAAAAAAATATTCTGTTGCATACGTTATTTTACAAAAAAAATGAAAATAGATACAAATGTTATAATTGATAATATCAAAACAATTTTTTATGCACTGGTTATAGCGATAGTTATAAGGTCACTCTTTATCCAGCCTTTTTATATCCCCTCATCCTCAATGGAACCAACTTTGTTAATTGGAGATAGGTTGTTTGTTACAAAATATTCATATGGATATAGTAAGCACTCATTTCCATTTAGTCCGCCAATTATTAAAGGTAGGATATTCTCAAATTTACCAGAAACTGGTGATGTGATAGTTTTTAAGACGCCAGCAGATAACAGAACTGATTATATTAAAAGACTAGTAGGTTTACCTGGAGATGCAATTCAATTTATCAGTGGTGATATATTTTTAAACAATAATCAAATATTAAAATCTAGAATTTCTAAAACTGATATTATTTATTGTGGTAAGCAAACTATTGAAGTTAATACATTTGTGGAAAAACTTCCTAATGGGAAAATCCACAATACAGTATACTTAAAAAACTATAGTTTTCAAAATTCTGATGTTTTTAACGTTCCAGAAAAACATTATTTTTTTTTAGGAGATAATAGAGATTGCTCGAAAGATAGTAGATATTTAACTAGTGTAGGTTTTGTTCATGAAGATAATTTAGTTGGCAAGGCCCAATTTATTTTTTTCTCATCTGATTTTAGAATTGGTAGTATTTTTTCTTTCTGGAAATGGCATAAAACAATTAGATTTGATAGATTTTTTAAGATA
>Ga0209709_10004225_pt1 | contig 11661 bp, 9 predicted proteins | sample ArcticOcean_MG_C_2_FD_187435 | JGI IMG/M metagenome (GOLD analysis project Ga0209709, IMG submission 187435) | Marine microbial communities from western Arctic Ocean - ArcticOcean_MG_CB4_136 (SPAdes) (version 2) | ecosystem: Environmental > Aquatic > Marine > Oceanic | place: Arctic Ocean... | reverse complement strand
TACAACAGTTTTCATTGATAATTTATAATTAAATTTTAATTGATAAAATACATCTTAATTGTTATGTCCACAAGCAATCAATTATGAATACAATAAATAAAAAAGAAATTGAAAAATTTTCGAATATAGCTTCTGAATGGTGGAACCCGAATGGAAAATTCAAACCTTTACACAAATTTAACCCAGTTAGGATTAAATATATAAAAGAAAATATAATAAAACATTTTAGACTAAGTCATATAGATCGGCCTCTTAAAAAAATTAATATTTTAGATATCGGTTGTGGTGGAGGTTTGTTAGCAGAGCCTATGACCAGATTGGGTGCAAATGTAGTAGGCATAGATGCTTCCAGTCAAAATATTGATATAGCAAATTTTCATGCAAAAAAAAATAAACTAAAAATAAAATATATATGTGCTTCACCTGAAACCTTAAAGATTAAAAAAAAATTTGATGTTATTTTAAATATGGAAATAATTGAACATGTGGATGATGTAAATTTTTTTATTAAAAAAAGTTCTAGTTTATTAAAAAAAAATGGCCTAATGTTTATCGCAACAATAAATAAAACCTTTAAATCTTACTTGTTTGCAATCATTGGTGCTGAATATGTTTTGAAGTGGCTGCCAATAGGTACTCATGATTGGCAAAAATTTTTAACACCTGCTGATTTAATAAGAGTTTGTAAAAAAAATAATTTATTAATAGAAAAATTAGATGGTATAAATTTTAATTTACTAACAAATAAGTGGAATATAACTTCTGATACTTCTATAAATTACATAACTAAACTAAAAAAAAATTAATTTTCTTTTTCACCTATCCATGGAAAAATTTCAGTATCTATGCCTTCTGCTTTCAGAGCTTTAACCTCTTTTAATGTGGCTTTTCCATAAATACCCTTAGATTTTTTTTTATTTTCATAATGAATAGATCGAGCCTCATAGGAAAAATTTTCACCCACATATTCAAAGTTATTCTTAATAAATTTTTGATATTTTCTTAATTTATTTTTAACTTTTATAAGTTTATTCTTTTTTATTAAGTCAGATTTAATTTCTTTTGATTTTAAAACATTAGGTGCCATTAAATTCTTTTCAACTTTTAAAGAATTACAGTTTTGGCAATTTATATATTTTAATTTTTCTAATTTTTCATAATCATTTGAAGATGCAAACCAACTGTCGAATGAACTTTTACAATCTTTACATATTAATTTATATTTAATCATGTTTATGAAATATTAATCAATTTTATTTTAACTCCTGTAATCTGCGTTAATTTCAATATACTTTTTAGTAAGATCCATTGTATATGCAGTAAAGTTTTTCTTACCCATATTAAGATTAACAATTAAATCAATTTTTTTTTCTTCCCTCATGTATACCCCTGCATCGTCTTCATTATATAATGTTGACAGTTGTCCATTTTCAATAACTTCTATTGGACCAATTTTTATTGCAAGTTTGTTTACGTTTATATTTATATTTGCTTTACCTATGGCCATAATAATTCTTCCCCAATTTGGATCATGTCCTGCTATAGCTGTTTTAACTAATGGTGAGTTTGCAATTGAAAAGGCAATCTTTTTTGCTTCTTCTTGAGTCTTTGCACCACTTACATTGATTGTTATGAATTTTGAAGCTCCTTCACCATCAGCAGCAACTCTTTTTGCGAGATTTAAAAGTACAGAATGTAAAGAGTTGTCAAACTCTTTAATTTTTGGATCATTTATATTTGTAATTTTGGGGTTTTTTACTTTACATGTTGAAAATATTGAGACCATATCGTTCGTACTTGTATCTCCGTCACAACTTATGGCATTAAAGGTTGTTTCAATATTCTTTGTAATTAATTTTTGTAAAATATTTGATGAAAGATTTGCATCTGTAAAAACATAACCTAATGTTGTGGCCATATTTGGAAAAATCATTCCTGATCCTTTTGCAATCCCATAAATTTTAATACTTGAATTTCCTATTTTACATTCCTCCATTGTTAACTTTGGCACAGTGTCTGTGGTCATAATTCCCAACGCAGCTTTTATCCATGTGTATTTGCTTTGAATATATTTCATTTTTTTTATTAAATTTGGGATATTTTTTTTTATTTTTTCACTTGGAAAAGTTTCTCCAATTGTTCCTGTACATCCAAAAAGAATTTGATTGGGTTTAATTTTTTTTGGGTTTTCCTCATCTTCTTTTTGTTTTGCTGATAGTCTTAATGATAGTTCATCAGCAATATCTTTTAAACCTCGATAGCCTTTTTTGCCAGTAAATGCATTTGCATTTCTAGTATTAACCAGTAAAGCGATTATCTTTTTATTTTTTAAATTTAAATTCCACTTAATATTTTCAGATATTATTTTTGATTGGGTATATACGGATGCAAAATTAGCTCCTTCTCTAAAATAAAACATAACAATGTCATCTCTTGAATTTCCATAAAGATTTGCACTTATAGTGGAAATTGATAGGCCCTCGACATGGTCTAGATCTTGAAAGTCACTCATTTTTGACTTGTTGCCTTGAAATTTTAAAAGATTACCTAAATTTACTGCCATACTATTTAAATAAATTATTTAATACCTATATTAAAAGTTATATTTAAACAATATACCAAAAATTAAAAATTAAATGCTAAATCCTTTAAATTTCTTATCAAAATTCATCAAATCGAGAAATCAAAAAGAACTTGATCAATTTCAAAAAATTGTAGATCAAATTAATAACCTAGAAAACCAGATAGCTAAAGTTGATGATCATGATTTTCCAAAAAGAATGCAAGTGCTAAGAAATGAGCTTAAAAATGGATCAAAAATTGATCAACTTCTACCTGAAGTGTTTGCCTTAGTGAGAGAAGCCTCCAAAAGAGTGAGGGGTGAAAGGCATTATGATGTTCAGATGATTGGTGGAATTGCTCTTCATGAAGGGAAGGTTGCTGAAATGCGTACCGGGGAAGGCAAAACTTTAACAATTACGCTTGCAGCATCTTTAAATGCACTAACTACAAAAGGGGTTCATGTAGTTACTGTAAATGATTATCTCGCAAAAAGAGACTGCCTAGAAATGGGTGAAATATATAAATTTCTTGGATTAACATCAGGATACATAAATAATGATCAAGATGATGAAGAAAGAAATAAAAATTATAATTGCGATATTACTTATGCAACCAATAGTGAACTGGGTTTTGATTATCTAAAAGATAATATGAAATTTTCTAAAGAGCAAATGGTACAAAGGGGACATTATTTTTCTATTGTTGATGAGATTGATTCCTGTTTAATTGATGAAGCAAGAACACCCTTGATAATTTCAGGAGCTGCGGAAAATAAAACTGACCAATATTTAGCGATTGATAAATTAGTAAAACAATTAAGAAGTGAAGATTACGAAATTGATGAAAAAGATAAAAATATTTTACTTACAAATAACGGTATTGATAATGTAGAAAAAATTTTTTCAAAGGCAGGTGTTTTAAAAAATAATAATTTTTATGACCCAGAAAATCTCGATAAAGTACATCATGTAAATCAGGCTTTAAGAGCTAATCATTTATTTGAAAAAGGTAAAGACTACATTGTTTCGGATGGACATCTAAAGATAATTGATGAATTAACAGGAAGAATTCTTGAGGGAAGAAGATATGGGGATGGTCTACACCAGGCACTTGAGGCGAAAGAAAGAATTGATATTCAAGTAGAAAATCAAACTCTCGCATCAATCACTTATCAAAATTTTTTTAAACTCTATAAAAAAATATCAGGGTGTACAGGAACTGCAGCTACTGAAGCTGAGGAATTTTATGAAATATATAATTTGCAAGTAGTAACCGTTCCAACAAATAAAAAAATGATCAGAAAAGATTGGAATGACCAAATTTTTAGAAACGAAAAAGAAAAAAATAATGCAATTTTATTAAAAGTTTTAGAGTGTAATAAAAATGGACAACCGATTTTAATTTTTACATCAAGTATAAATAAATCTGAACAGTATTCAAAGCTTCTTGATAGTAAAAAAATTGATCACATTGTTCTAAACGCAAAAAATCATGAAAAAGAAGCGGAAATAATAGCCAATGCTGGAAAAAAAGGTTCAGTAATTATTACTACTAGCATATCTGGAAGGGGAGTAGATATCCAGCTTGGTGGAAAAAAAGGCCTAGAACAAGAAAGTGAACTAAAAAAAGAAAAAGACAAAATCAAATCCTTAGGTGGTCTTTTTGTTATTGGAACAGAAAGAATGGAGTCTAGAAGGGTTGACAACCAAGCAAGAGGGAGATCTGGTCGTCAGGGTGATGAGGGTAATTCAATTTTTTATGTGAGTCTTGATGATGATCTTATGAGAATTTTTGGATCTGAATCTATGAGTGGTATTCTTAAAAAACTAGGTTTAAAAGATGGAGAAAGTATCGATCACCCATGGATTAATAAAGCTCTAGAACGTGCACAACAAAAAGTTGAGGCAAGAAATTTTGACATAAGAAAAACTTTATTAAAATTTGATAACGTATTAAATGATCAAAGACATGTGATTTTTTCTCAGAGAAATAATGTTATAGACACTAAAGAAATATTTAATTATTCAGAAGGATTTTTGTTAGAAGTTATCGAAAAATTATTAAGTTTAAAAGAAAAACACTTGTCCAAACCTCAAAGTAATGAATTCAGTAACCAACTTAAATCTATATTGGGGAAAAGCTTCAATGAAACAGAAATTAAAAACTTATCTGAATCAAAAAATAATAATTTTAAAAAAATAATTGAAGAAAAATTTAAAGAAAAAAGAATTGAAAGAATTAAATATTTAGGTGAGTCAGAAGCACAAGAAATTGAGAAAAGGATATTTTTGCAGACAATAGATTTAAGTTGGAAGTCTCATATTCAATATCTTGAACAATTAAGACAAGTCATTGGCTTAAGATCATATGGACAAAGAGATCCATTAATAGAGTATAAAAAAGAAGCTTTTAATTTATTTGAAAATTTATTAAATAAATTAAAAACTGATTTAATAACTATATTAATAAATTTAGCAATCATACAAAAACCAATTGAAAAATTAGAAAACCAAATAAAATCACACAATCAATTTAAAGCAGACAAGATAGACCCAAAATATACTGGGAAAAAAATGAGAAGAAATGAACCTTGTTTTTGTGGTTCAAAAAAAAAATATAAATATTGCTGTGGCGCTTTATAATAAATAATAAATACCAAATATAAAAAACAGAATAACCATTGTTAACATGGTGGTTTTTCTATTTTTAATAATTTTAGCTTTTATAATGCTAATAAAGTCTGGCTTGATGCTTAAGTTTCCTATGTCCGATGGTTGTTGCGTAAATCCCTCTAATCTTCCAATGGATAAAAATCTATTTTTTCTATGATCTAATATCTCATTTCTACTCATTGAACTAAATTCATTTAAATTATTTTCAATATAACTTCTAGTATTATTTAAGATTAAATCCTTATCTCTTTGAGCACCACCAATTGGTTCAGAAATAATTTCATCAATTACTTTTAAGTCTAATAAATCTTTTGCTGTAAGCTTCATTGCTGTTGCTGCTTCAAGTGTCTTAGTTGGATCTCTCCACAATATTGTTGCACAGCCCTCTGGTGAAATCACTGAATAAATTGCATTTTCAAACATCAAAACTTTATTAGAGGAAGCTAACGCAATAGCTCCACCAGATCCACCTTCACCTATAATAATTGATATTGTTGGAACTTTTATTTCCATAGAACATTCGATTGATTTTGCTATAGCTTCTGCTTGCCCTCTTTCCTCGGCTCCTACTCCTGGGTATGCACCGGGTGTATCAATAAATAATATAATAGGAATATTAAATTTATCTGCCAATTTCATTAGGCGAATTGTTTTTCTATATCCTTCTGGTCTCATCATTCCAAAATTTCTATGAATTCTTGATTCTAAATCCTTTCCTTTTTCTTGGCCAATCACTAAAACTGAAGTTTCGTTAAATTTTGCAAAACCTGTTAGTACCGATTTATCTTCTCCATAAAACCTATCTCCTGACAATGGTATAAATTCTTCAAATAAGTTTTTTATATAATATTCAGATTTAGGACGATCCTTGTGTCTTGCGACTAAAACTTTTTGCAAAGGGTTTAAGTTTGAGTAAATATCATTTAACTTAATATCTATTTCAGATTGAATTTTGGATATTTTGTTAGTATCTATCTCTGACAAGCCTTCTTGGTTATAAGGATCTTTTAATTTATCTAATTCTGTTTCCAAATCTTTAATCTCTATTTCAAAATTAAGGTAATTTTTCATGTTGATATTTTTTATTATTAATTATTATCAAAAAAAGGCAATAAAATGTTTACTAATTGATGTAATTAAATTAAAATTTAATCTATATATATCGGAAGAAACCACTTAATTGAAGCGCCGAAGGAGCAACTACCCCTGAAACTCTCAGGCAAAAGGGCCGATAACACATAACACTCTGGAAAGAGATTTTATCTCGCCGAAGGAGCAAAACTCTCAGGCAAACATACAGATGGGGGGAGTTAAAGAGTGCTATGAAAAATCTATATACAAAAATTAACAATCTCTCAATATCAAACGAACTATTAGAGTTTGTTAATAACGAACTTCTTAAAGATACAAAAATTTTACCAAAAAAATTTTGGTTAGAGTTTGATGTGGCTGTGCACGAATTGGCAACTAAAAATAAAGAATTATTGAGAATAAGAGAAGACTTACAAAAAAAAATTGATACATGGCATATAAAAAATAGAAGTAATGCGATTAACCTGGGGGAATATAAAAAATTTTTAAAAGAAATTGGTTATTTAAAAGAAGTGGGTCCTGATTTTAAAATTAAAACCAAAAATGTTGATCAAGAAATAACTAGCATTGCAGGACCTCAATTAGTTGTCCCAATTATGAACGAAAGATATGCACTTAATGCAGCTAATGCAAGATGGATGAGTTTATACGATAGCTTATATGGAACTGATGTAATTCCTGAAACAAAAGGAGCTGTGATAGGAAAAACTTATAACCCAATAAGAGGTCAAAAAGTAATAGAGTATGGTCGTAACTTTCTAGATAAAAATGTACCCCTTGAAAAAGGAAGTTGGAAAGATATTAAAGGAATTCCTGAAGTTAATAATAACCAATTAAGTTTAAAACTAAAAAACCCTAATCAATTTGCAGGCTGTGTTAAAAAATCAAATCATTTATCTTCACTTTTATTAATAAATAATAATCTTCATATAGATATCATTTTTGATATAAATGATTCACTTGAAATTCACAATCCTGATGGCAATCAAGATAGTGCATCAATTCATGATATTATCTTGGAGTCTGCTATTTCAACTATCTGCGATAATGAAGATAGTGTTGCTGCAGTCGATGCTGAGGATAAAGTTATTTGTTACCGTAACTGGCTTGGACTAATGAAAGGTGATTTAAATTCAACATTTAAAAAAAATAGCAAAACTATTGAACGTAAATTAAATTCTGATCGAAGCTATATTTCTAATAATGGAAAAGAATTAAAACTACATGGTAGAAGTTTGCTACTAATAAGAAATGTTGGCCACCTTATGACCAATCCTGCAATTACTTTAAAAGATGGTTCTGAAATACCAGAAGGTATTATGGATGCATTTATAACATCTGCAGCTTGTCTTCATGACTTAAAAAAAAAACGTAATTCAAGAACTGGCTCAATTTATATAGTTAAACCCAAAATGCATGGACCTAACGAAACTGCTTTTACAGATTTAATTTTTACTAAAGTTGAAGAAGTTTTGGAATTAGAAAAATATACTTGTAAAATTGGTATCATGGATGAAGAGAGAAGAACTTCCTCAAACCTAAAAGAGTGCATTAGAACACTTGAAAATAGAGTATTTTTTATTAATACAGGATTTCTGGATAGAACAGGTGATGAAATGCATACCTCTATGGAAGCTGGTCCCATGATTAAAAAAGGAGACATGAAATCTTCTAAATGGATTGGGGCATATGAAAATAACAATGTTGATATTGGTCTTAAATGTGGCTTTTCAGGTAAAGCACAAATTGGTAAAGGCATGTGGGCGATGCCGGACAAAATGGCAGATATGATGGAACAAAAAACTGGACACTTAAAAGCTGGAGCGAATTGTGCTTGGGTTCCTTCACCTACTGCTGCTGCTCTTCATGCACTTCATTATCATGAAATAGATATCTTTGAAAAACATAAAGAATTGAAAAAAAGAGAATCTTCAAATTTGGATGATCTTCTAACGATTCCTGTTGCTGACAGACCTAATTGGTCTATCGAAGAAATTAATTCAGAAATTTCAAATTCCTCACAAACGCTTTTAGGTTATGTTGTTAGGTGGATTGATCATGGAGTAGGCTGTTCTAAAGTCCCTGATATAAATAATATTGGGCTAATGGAAGATAGGGCCACGTTAAGAATTTCCTCACAACATTTAGCTAATTGGATTCATCATGGAGTTTGTTCAAAAAAACAAGTTTTAGAAATTATGAAAAAAATGGCAAAAATAGTTGATGAACAAAATAAAAGTGATAGCTCCTATCAAAATATGTCACCAAATTTTGATAAATCAGTTGCCTTCAAGGCTGCATGTGAATTAGTTTTTCATGGAAGAAGCCAACCTTCTGGATACACTGAGCCTCTTTTACATTTGAATAGATTAATTAAAAAAAATTAGTCAGAACTAGCTTTTATTCCAGTTCTATTTTTGAAAGCAGAAAATAAAGTCCCATCATCAAGGCTTTCAATTTCACCACCAACAGGTAGGCCTTGAGCTAGTTTTGAAACTTTTACTTTTGTTTCTTTAAGGCTATCTTGTATATAATAAGCTGTTGTTTGACCTTCTACTGTTGCACTAGTAGCTATAATCACTTCTTCTATTGAATCTTTTTTTACTCTCTCAACCAATGAGTTAATTAACAAATCTTCTTTTCTTTGACCATTAGAAGAAGATAAAGTCCCACCTAAAATATGGAAGTAACCTTTATAAATACTTGAATTTTCAATGCTCCATTGGTCAGCAATATTTTCTACAACACAAATTTTATTAAATTTTTCTCCTCTTATCTCACAGTTATTACAACCCATTGTATTGGATTTTAAAGAACCACAAGTATTACATCTCGATACATTTTTATAAACTTGTGCCAAACTATTTGCCATCGGTTTCATCAATTCATCTCTGTTATTTATTAACTTAAGAACTATTCTTTTAGAAGATTTAGGACCTAAACCTGGTAATCTTGAAATTAGTTTTATTAGTTCATCAATTTCATTTATATTCTGCATTAAATCACTTTAATATTTAAGGTTTAAATCCTGGAATACCAAATCCAGTTGTTACTTTTGCAATTTCTTCAGCTGTTTTGGATTTTAATAAAACCTTCGCATTATTATGAGCCGCAATTATAAGGTCTTCAATTATTGCCTTTTCTTCTTTAATAATTTCCTTTGATAATTCTACTTTAATCATTTCGCCTTCGCCATTAAGTATGACCTTTACTGAATTAGCTCCAGATAGTCCCTCAACTCTAATATCTTTTATTTTTTCTTGGCTGATTTTCATTTGGGCCTCGATTTCTTTAGCTTTATCTAGAATTTTACTAAAATCAGTCATAATTTTTGCTTTCATGAAAATTTACATCTATTAGTTCTGCATCATTAAAATGTTCTAAAATTTTTTTGTAAGCTTCACTTTTTTTTAAATTTTTTAATTTTTCTTTTTTTAAATTTCTTTCTTCATCTTTGATTGACAGATTACCGGTATTTTTTGATAAAAGTATAATCCATCTATTGTTGGTCCATTCAAATAGCTTGGAAGATAAATCTTTAATAAATTGCTTATCAAGATTTTCATTAAATGATATTTCAATTTTTTGTTTTTCAAAATTTACCAAATTAACATTTCTTTCCAATTCATATTTTAATTTAATTTCTTTTTTTAATTCACACATTTTAATTAAATCATTAAAAGTTTTAATTTTAGATTCTGATTTTTCATCTAAAATCACTTTATCATTTTGTTTTTTTTCTTGAAATATATTTTTGATTTGTCCAATTGTTTGTGTTGCAATATCAGGAGAATTTTTTTCTATTTTTTTATTTTCTACTTCTTTAGAAATATTGTTTTCTATATTTGTTTCTTCACTTATTTCTTTTAGCGATTTCTCAGATAAATTTGTAATTTCTTTTAGATGAATTAATCTAATAAGAAACATTTCAATAGATAAATTTTGATTAGATACAATATCAATTTCACTTAATGTATTAATAGAAAATTGCCAATACAACAATAAGGTATCATTTCTAATATTACTAACAATTTCTTTAATCTTATTAAATTCTTCATCATTTAGAGAGAAATTTGTTCCATTAACTTCTAGAAATGAAATATTTTTAAAATAATATAATAGTTCTAAGAAATCATTTAGAAATATTTTAGGCTCGACACCTTGATCATAAATATTTCTATAAATCCTTAGTACTTCTTTTTCGTTCCCTTCAAATAGTGCTTCGAATAATTCTATTAAATTTGATTTATCAAAATAACCAAAAAAAGTTTGAGCTGTCTTTAGATCAAGCTCTAATCCTTGGTCTTGGCCCACTATTGCTCTATCTAATAATGATAGCGCATCTCTTACAGATCCTTCAGAAATTTTTACAATTAATCTTAAGGCCTCTTCTGTTGCCTTGCCTTTTTCTTTTTCTAAAATTTTTTTTACAAATGTTAAAAGTTCTAAAGATTTAATTCTTGCGAGATCAAATCTTTGACACCTAGAAACTACAGTAATGGGTATTTTTTTAATTTCTGTTGTTGCAAAAATAAACTTTAAATATTCTGGTGGCTCTTCAAGAGTTTTTAATAGAGCATTAAATGCCTGCTTACTTAACATGTGAACTTCATCTATTATAAATATTTTATACTTGGAAGAAGTTGGCCCATACCGAGAAAATTCAATTAAATCTCTGACATCATCTACTCCTGTTTTGCTAGCAGCATCCATCTCAAGAACATCAATATGATTTGAGTCACTAATTGCACTACAGTTTTCACATAAATCATTTTTGCAAAGTTTATCTACTCCTTTTAAACAATTAAGTGATTTTGCAACTATTCTTGCTATGGTCGTTTTTCCTATTCCTCTAATGCCTGTAAAAAGATATGCATTAGGTACTTTATTTTCTTTAATTGAATTTAAAATTGTCTTGGCAACAACATCTTGTCCTATCAAATCATCAAATGTTTGAGGTCTATATTTTAAAGCTAGAACTTTCGTATTTTTATTCATTTTAATAAGGAGACTAGAACCTGAATAACTGTCTCTACGATTGCTTCCGTTAAGATCTGGTCGGGTTCAAGCAGCTTTCACCTCTAGCCTCCAAAGACTATTATAACAGTAATGTTTTCTATTCTACAATAAAAGTTTATAAATTATTTTTCACGAAATTGATCAGCTTTAAAAACACCTAAGACGTGAAAATCTTCACAATGTAGTCCCAATTCTTCTAGAGATTTTTGAACTTTTGGCTCCTCAATATGACCATCTAAATCACAAATAAAAAAATAAGAAGCAAATGAATTTTTTTCAGGGAAACTTTGAAGTTTAGTTAAGTTAACTCCATTAA
>Ga0209709_10004224_pt1 | contig 11661 bp, 10 predicted proteins | sample ArcticOcean_MG_C_2_FD_187435 | JGI IMG/M metagenome (GOLD analysis project Ga0209709, IMG submission 187435) | Marine microbial communities from western Arctic Ocean - ArcticOcean_MG_CB4_136 (SPAdes) (version 2) | ecosystem: Environmental > Aquatic > Marine > Oceanic | place: Arctic Ocean... | reverse complement strand
AGAATTGAACTGGCCAAAAAATATACCCTTGCTGGCGGCCCCTATACTAATATGGTTTTTCCTGAAGCAGCACCTGAAGAATGGTTAAATTGTGATCAATGCACAGATTGCTTTAAACCTGCATTTAATTATCGCCCAAAACAATCTACGCAATATGCGTTGGCAATTTCTAATTTTGATTCTGGGGATGAGAGCCCTCAAAGATATAACTTTGGATTTATAGCTTCTACCGATGACCATACCGCTAGACCTGGAACAGGTTATAAGCAGTATGAAAGAAGAAAGATGACCTTTGCAATGGGTCCAAAATCTAAAATGTGGGAATATACGTACAAAGCAGATGATCCCAATTTTCCTGAGCTTCCAAAAATTGAGCCTGGAGATAGTCAACCTGATAGCGAAAGGGTATCAAGTTTTGTTTATCCTGGAGGAATCTTAGCTGTTCACTCCAAAGGTAGAGGTAAAGATCAGATATGGTCTGCACTTAAAAACAAAAATGTTTATGGAACGAGCGGCCCTAGGATTCTTCTATGGTTTAATATTGTTAACTCTCCTGACGGTAACAAACCTATGGGCTCAGAGATTACCATGAGCCAAAACCCAAAGTTTATTGTTAGAGCTGCTGGAAGCTTTAAGCAAAAAGAGGGCTGCCCAGCAGAATCGATAGACTCTCTATCACCAGAAAGATTAGAGTATTTATGTGCAGGCGAATGCTATAACCCATCGAATGAAAGACATATTATTGAGAAGATCGAGATTATTAAAATTACTCCTCAGTCATATGCTGGCGAGGCAATTAGCCCATTGATTGACGATTCTTGGAAAAGCATTTCTTGCAAAGAGCAGAGTGAATGCGTTGTAGAATTTGAAGACGAAAACTATTCTCGTGATAGCGTCTACTATGTTCGAGCAATCCAAGAGAAAACATTTGCAATTAATGGCAAGAATACTTCAGCTGGAAGTGAAGAATTTCAACTATGTAAAGGAAGCTTTCGAACAGATTTAGCAGATAATTGTCTGGGTGAAACTAATGAGCGCGCTTGGTCATCTCCAATTTATTTAAATAAACCCTAGTTATTACTTTGCTTTATTTGATTGGCTTGAGATCTCTTAATTTTGATTAGTGCAGCTATTTTAAAAAATAAATTCTCTTCATAGTGATTTATAACCCCATCTGCAGCAACGAGCTCCCATAAGTTTTGTAGTATTTCTTTTTTTTGGTCTATGGAGAATTCTTCATTAATCTCTTTGACAGTAGGGTAAAGAGATGAAGAGAGCTCGGTTTCCTCAATTACTTTTTTAATAATATCTGAAGATTTTTCTCCTACAGCGCTGATTTGGGAAGCTCTTTTTTTTAAAATAGCCAACTCAGCTTTATCTAAATTCCCATCACTGATCGCAATCTCAAACATTAATCTTAGAATTACATCGACTCTATCGGAGCTACCTTCTTGTATTGGCTGCCTTCTTTGAAATAATTTCTTTAACATTTATTAAGTCTATAGAGTCTTTTTTAAGTTGGGAATATTAAATTTTAAGGCCAAGTAGTTTCTAGGAGCACTTACAAAAGTTCCTAACAACAAGATCATATCTAGTGTCATTGTATGATTTTGGATATAAATTTTATCAACTGCAGCCAATTTATCTGGATTACTCATATCATATCCTAAAATTTGGGAGAGACCAGTAATCCCTGGAGTGGACTCAAAAATACCCAGTCGCTCACGACTTTGTTTTAATTTTATTTGGGATATTAGCCCTGGTCTGGGGCCTACCAGATTTAACTCACCTTTTATAACATTTAGCAGCTGTGGAAATTCGTCTAGCTTCATCGTCCTTATGATTTTTCCAGCTTTTAGTTTAAAAGACTCTTCTAGTTCATGAGTTCCAACTTGAGGCGCACTCTTTTTTAATGTTCTAATCTTGTAAATAGTAAAATTTTTTTGATGCAAGCCAATCCTTTCCTGTTTGAAAAAAAATGGCGGCCCATCCTCTATTAAAATAAAAATACAGCAAAGAGCCAGTAAAGGAGAAATTAAGATTAGCCCAATTAGACATATCAATTTTTTTAGGACTACTACGATCACTTTATACCAGTTAAAATATTTATTTTAAATGATTGGGAAAAATTTTGCTCTTAGAATTTTTGATCATATAGGCGAGTGTTCGAATTTACTTGCTGAATATTTTGCAATTAATTAGTAAATTGAAGCATTGCTAAAAATCATAAGCTGGAACCTCATCAGAGTGTTAAACTTTAACTAGAGGTTTGATTGGTAAACTTTCGAGTCATTAAAAGGATTATGGAATCAAAAATACAAAATTTAAACCGAAAATCTAAATTACTAATTGTTTTAACTAATGATTTTTTACTAGCATTAATTTGCTGGCTTGTTTTTGGCCCTCCAATGGCTACTTATATTGCTTCTGAGTTCTCCACTGGAATCTTAGACATTTTAATGCGGGAGTGGCTATCATTCGTTTTACCAGCTTCGGCTGCAATTATTTATCTATACGCATTTGGTTTTTATAGAACAATTTTTAAATTTTTTGATTCAAAGGACTCTATTCTTATTTCGCTGATAGGCTCCATGATCTTTGGGGGTAGCTGGGCAGTGTTCCATATCTATCAATTTCAAATTGTTTCTACAACTTTTCTTTCCATTGCATTACTTCAAGGCATACTTTTATCTGCTGTTTTTTATGCATTTTTAAATGTTTCTAGAGATGTAGCAAGGTATTTTCTATACTCAGAGAGCATTAATCTAGATGCTAAACATATTGTTATTTATGGTGCAGGGGCTTCTGGAAATGAACTATTTCAAGCTGTGTTACTTGATCCCACTAAAAAGTTACTTGCCTTTTTTGATGAGTCTAAAAATTTAAAAGATAGGCAGATTAATAATATTCCGATACTTGGATCATTTTCAAGGCTCATTAAATTAAAGGAGCAATTCCCTGATTTAGAGGTTTGGCTTGCAATGCCTAGTATTCAAACAGAAAAAAGACGAGAGATAATTACAAAATTAGAAAAAATTAAAGTAGCCGTAAGAACCGTGCCATCTTTTCATGAGCTTATTACTGATAAAAAAACTATGGCTGATATTCAAAATTTATCTCTGGATGATTTATTACCACGCACAAGAGTAGAACGTGATGTGATAAATAATTCCAAGGACAAGACTTTTTTAATTTCAGGTGCGGGAGGCTCAATTGGTTCAGAGATAGTGAGGCAGCTACTTGACAGCAATCCAAGGCTCATTATTTTATTTGATATTTCAGAATTTAACTTGTTTAAGGTGGAAAGAGAATGCCAAGCTATCATCTTGTCTAAAAGCCTGAGCACTAAGATTCTACCAATACTAGGCGACATTAAAGATTCTAGAAATCTAAATTTTTTATTCAAGCAACATAAAATAGATTATGTATATCATGCAGCAGCCTACAAGCATGTCCCATTGGTTGAAGATATAAATAATATTATTAAGGCCTGTGAGAATAATGTCATTGGAACTTTAAATCTTGCCAAGGCGTCCATGGATCATGATGTGGAGTTTTTTGTTATGATTTCTACAGACAAAGCCGTAAGACCTTCTAATGTAATGGGGGCTTCCAAGAGAATGGCAGAAATATTAATTCAATCTCTTAATACCCATACATCCAACACAAATTTTTCAATGGTTCGTTTTGGAAATGTTTTGAATTCCTCGGGTTCCGTGATTCCTCTTTTTATAGATCAAATTGCTAAGGGAGGTCCTGTAACATTGACTCATAAAGAAGTTACTAGGTACTTTATGACAATACCTGAAGCCTCTAATTTAGTGCTGCAGGCTTCTCAAATGGCTGATGGAGGAGAGGTATTCATCTTAGATATGGGAGAGCAGGTAAAAATTTATGATCTTGCAAGGAAATTAATACATCTATCTGGTCGAAGCGTTGCATCTGAAGTAGGTGGAGATGGCATTGAGATTCTGGATGTAGGACTGCGACCTGGTGAGAAGATGTATGAGGAGCTATTAATTTCAGGCGAAAAGATACCGACAGAAAATAAAAAAATATATAAATCTATTGAACAATTCCCAAACTTAGAGACCATAGATCAGATAGTCAGGCAAATAAAATTAGCAATTGATAATAACGACTACAAAGAGATGATCACTATTTTTAAAACCTATGTTGAGGGCTATAAAACATGAAAAAAATTCGCTTCCCAATTCTAAACATTTTTTTAGCTTTTATTTCAATGCCATTGCTAGCTAATATTTTAGATGACTTGCAAATTGACTCTCGGTATAAAATAGAAGTCTTTGCATCCGGTTTGGATTCCCCTCGTCAATTAGCAGAAAGTAATGATGGCTGGATTTTTATTGGTTCCAGAAGCGGGGGAAAGATTTTTGCCATAAGAGATTCTGATGGGAATGGAGAGTCGGATGAGAGATTTTTATTAGCCGAAGGCTTAAATATGGCAACTGGAGTAAGTTTTTTTAATGGAGATTTATTTTTTTCTGAAATTAACAAAATTTGGAAGATAGAGAGTATTGATCTATTTCTTCAGAAAAATTTATCAGAGTTACCTGAGAAAATATTAGTTACTGATAATCTGCCTAGTGATAAATGGCATGGATGGAAATGGATTAAGCATGATGAAAATGGAGACCTTTATACTAATGTGGGGGCTCCCTGTAATGTATGTCTTTCAGACGATAAAAGGCATGCTTCCATTCTCAGATTCAGTGATGGCTCTTGGGATTATGTTGCCAGAGGGGTAAGGAACTCAGTTGGGTTTGATTTTCATCCAACATCTAAGAAACTTTATTTTGCTGACAATGGTCGAGATTGGCTTGGGGATGACTCACCATCTTGTGAGTTAAATAAAGTAGATCAAGAAGGTGGCTTTTATGGCTTTCCATATAAGCATGCAAGTAATGTAATGGATCCAGAATTTGGTAATTTGGATCCAGGCTTTCAATTTATCGATCCAATTGCAGCATTGGGACCTCATGTTGCGCCTACAGGACTGACATTCTATAAAGGTGATCTGTTTCCAGAGTTTAAGAATAATATTTTTATTACCCTTCATGGATCCTGGAATAGATCCTCTAAAGTTGGCTATAAAGTCATAAGAGTAAGCCTAGATGGTAAAGGCAATGTTGCTGATATAAAAGATTTTATCTCAGGCTGGCTAATAAATGACACAGTATCAGGGAGGCCCGCAGCCCCCTTTATTATGAGAGATGGCAGTATATTAATCTCTGATGATAAGGCTGACATAATTTACAGAGTTACAGCTAACTCACTGAGCTAGAGGTGAGAGTTGGCATTATTGGATATGGGGTTGTGGGTAAGACTCGCTACCATTCAATTTTAAAAAACACATCTTTTCAGGTTACTTCAATCTCAGAAAATAACTCTCAGGCGAGAGAGGAAATTCCAGAAAATATTGAAGTATTTAATAATTATAAATCTTTAATTGAAAACGCAAATGTAGATATTGTTTTTATTAGCCTGCCAAATAAATTTGCTGCCAATGCAACAATGCTAAGTCTAAAGAAAGGACTTCATGTTTTTTGTGAAAAACCTCCAGCTAAGACACTGGCTCAGCTTGCAGAAGTTTTTTTAGTTTCCCAGCAATATCCTGATTTAAAGCTGATGTATGGTTTCAATCATCGCTTTCATCATTCTGTAGAACATGCAAAGTTAATCATTGAAAATAACTCTCTCGGTCGGCTGATCAATATGAGAGGAGTTTATGGAAAATCCCAGATGATCAGCTTTAATCAGTCAGACTGGCGCACGAGAAGAGAGGAATCTGGTGGCGGCATTCTGCTTGATCAGGGGATTCATATGTTAGATTTGATGAGATATCTCTCTGGCGAGGACTTCTCTGAGATATTCTCTTTTATTGATAACGCATTTTGGAACTTTGATGTCGAAGATAATGCATATGTATTAATGAAATCACAAACAGGTGTAGTAGCGCAATTACATTCTTCAGCAACTCAATGGAGGCACTTATTTAACCTTGAGATTACTATGGAGAAGGGCTCTTTGATACTTGGGGGTCTTTTGACGGGATCAAAAAGTTATGGAGATGAGACGCTCACTATTATTAAGGCTGATCCTGAGAACGATAAAGGTGCTCCTCGCGAGTCAATATCAAAATATAATGAAGATGTTTCATGGGATAATGAGATAAAATATTTTGCTAAGTCATTAGAGGAAAAATCTCCGATTACAAGAGGCAGCATTGATGACGCCATGGAAACTATGAAGTTAATTGAAGAGATATATAAAGCAGATCCTATCTGGCAAAAAAAATACTATAAATAAAAAGGCAAAAAATATGATACTACCTGAAAAATTCTCTGATGATTACTTAGAATATCTTACAGCCTTGATTACTGAATTGGATCGGGCGTCAATCGCTCAGTTTGTAGATTTACTTCTTGAATCCAGGGAAAAGAAAACTACAACCTTCTTCCTAGGCAATGGAGGTAGTGCATCTACTGCGACACATTTTGTAAATGATGTCTCGTTAGGCAGCAGGCAGTTTGAAAAGCCCTTTAGGGCAATTAGCTTATGCGATAATCAAGCTGTTATAACAGCTATTGCCAATGATGATGGGTATGACAATATCTTTCTGCAACAACTACAAACTCTTGCAAGTCCTGGCGATACGATTGTCTGCATTTCTGCCTCTGGTAACTCAAAAAATTTAATTAAAGCTATGGAATATGCCAGAGAGAATAATATTTATATTGTTGGCTTAACAGCTTTTGATGGAGGTTACCTCAAAGAAAATTGTGATTTAAATATTCATGTACCGACGAAAGTTGGTGAATATGGTCCTGCAGAAGATCTTCATATGGTGATATGCGGCTTGGTTGGATCTTACTTTAGAGCAAAGTTTTTAAATGCTTGAATTAGATGCATGGCTTGAGATTGCTAAATCTGCTGCATTAAAGGGGGGCAAATACCTTCTAGAAAATCAAGGCAAAGAACTAAAGATTTTGTTTAATCAAGGCAGAGATATTAAGCTCCAATTAGATATCGATACAGAACAGCTAATCAAGGACAGCCTGAAATCTCAGAGTACATTTTCTATTTTAGGAGAAGAAACAGGCCTCACTAATGACGTGGGTGAATTTTACTGGGTAGTTGACCCTCTTGATGGTACCTCAAATTTCTTAAGGGATATTCCCATTAGCTGTGTTTCTATTGCCTTAATGCAAAAATTACAACCTATTCTGGGGGTAATTTATGATTTCAACCATGATGATCTATATTTCGGGCATATAGAGTCTAAGGCATTTGTCAACCAAGTAGAAATTATAGTTTCTGATTATTCTGAAAAGAGCAAATCAACCCTAGTTACTGGTATTCCTGCAAAAACGAATTATTCTGATAATGAATTTAAAAATATGATTGATGACTTCCAGCAATGGAAAAAAGTTAGGATGATTGGTTCTGCAGCCATGGCATCTATTTATGTTGCTGCTGGAAAAGCAGATACCTATAAAGAAAATGGAATTTTTCTTTGGGATATTGCTGCCGGCGCGGCAATAGTAAATGCAGCTGGAGGCGTGGCCTCCATAACAAATATACAAACTGATTATAGAGTGGATGCAATATTTACCAATCAGCACTTAGCTAGTTAATATGAATTTATTAGATACCGTAGCAGTTGCCTCTAGATCTTTTTCAAAAAATCAAGGTTTAGTAAGTGCCTTAAAAGCTAAATATTCTAAGGTTACTTTTAATCAAACGGGAACAACGCTGCAAGGCAAAGATCTAGTAAATTTTTTAAGCTCAGCAGACAAAGCAATTATAGGAATAGAAAAAATTTCAGCGGAGATTTTGGATCAACTCCCAAGACTTAAGGTTATAAGTAAGTATGGTGTAGGAACAAATAATTTGGATATAGACTCCTTGAAATCCAAAGGTGTAAACCTAGGTTTTACACCAGGCGCTAACAAGCAAAGTGTTGCAGAATTAGCTCTAACCCTAACACTGCTGTCTCTTCGAAAGATTCATCGTAACCATACTGAGATTACCGAGGGTATCTGGTCGCAAGAGAAGGGAGCAGAGCTTTTTGGTAAAACAGTTGGCTTGCTTGGTTTCGGTAATATAGGCCAAAAGTTTGCCTCTTTTTTACAGCCTTTTAATTGCAAGATAATTTTTTTTGACGAGAAGATATTTAGCAATCAAGAGTTATTAAACATTAGTGAGGATTTTGGCTTGCAAGCACATGCTATTCAACAAGATGAGCTTGCAGCAGTTTTGCATCAAGCTGATATTCTTAGCATTCATCTTCCGCTTTTACCAGAAACACAAAATATCATCAGCGCACAAGAACTAAGCCTTTTAAAGCCATCTATTTCTATTATCAATACTGCTAGAGGGGGCATTGTCAATGAGTCTTCTTTGCATGCTTTTCTCTTCAAAAATCCTGATGCTTTTGCTGCCTTTGATGTTTATGCAGAGGAGCCTGTGCTTGAAAACCAGCTGTTTGAATTACCTAATTTTTTTGGAACTTCGCATCGCTCCAGTCTTACGCACGAAGGTATTATTGCAATGGGTTTGGCAGCAATAGCTGGTTTAGACGATAATAAAATTTTAACTTAAGAGGCTAGGGTATGAACAAGCATTCAATAGGAACTTGGCTAAGTCTACCAAATGAATCAATAGCAGAAATTTTAGCCAATGCTGGTTATGAGTGGGTGGTGATAGATCTAGAGCATAGCGCTATAAATATTAACCAAGCAGAGCAGCTTATTAGAGTGATTGATTTAGCTGGCTGTAAACCCTTTGTCCGTCTTTCAGGGCATAGCTCCTCACAAATTAAAAGAGTTCTTGATGCTGGCGCAAGAGGAATTTTAGCGCCTATGGTTGAGACAAAAGCTCAGGTTGAGAGCATTATTGCTGCTTGTCATTATCCCCCCAGGGGCAATAGAGGCATGGGCCTTGCGCGCGCTCAGGGGTATGGAGAGGATAATGCTAAAAATAAGTACATTACAACCACATCAAAGCATATTGAAATTTATGCACAAATTGAATCAGTAGCAGGGATAGCTAATCTAGATTCTATATTTTCTCAAGAGATTGATGGGTACTTTATTGGCCCATATGATCTCTCGGCATCCTTGGGTGACCCAGGGGAATTTGATTCTAGTAATTTTATTAATGCCGAAGAAAAGATTTTAAATGCCTCTAAACATTATCAAGTAAAAGCCGGATATCATTTGGTCGAACCAAATCCAGCGCAAATCCCAGCCCTTGTTAAGAAAGGCTACGATATGATTGCATTCAGTGTAGACATTAGAATGTTAGACAGTTCAGCAAGACTTCCATTTCACTCGTAGCTGGGTATATAGTTTTATGTGTGGAATTTTAGGAGCATCATTCCTTGAAGGAGTAATCAACCCAGGTAGATTTGCTGATTCACTAAATTTAATATCTCATAGAGGGCCTGATTCCACTGGAAGTTGGTTTAATGATTCCAAGCAAGATGCTTTAGGATTTAAAAGACTTTCCATTCTCGATCTCTCTGATAAAGGCAATCAACCCTTTACCAGTAATTGTGGACAATACAAAATGGTGTTCAATGGTGAAATATATAATTTTACCAATCTCAAGAAGCTACTAATCAAAGAAAACTATATTTTTCATTCTAACTCGGATACTGAGGTTCTCCTCCATGCATATGCAGCATGGGGCCCGGAATGCTTGCAAAAGATTGAAGGGATGTTCGCTTTTGCAATTTATGATTCTCTTAAGAAGACTATTTTTATTGCTCGTGATTTTGCAGGCCAAAAACCTTTGTATTATTCACTCAAGAATGGCTCTCTTTTATTTGCCTCTGAGCTCAAGCCAATTATTTCAATGGATCCTGATTTAAATGTGATAAATTATCAAGCGGCATTAAGTTATCTTAATACTGGCTTTATACCCAATGACTCCTCTATTTTTTCTGCCATTAAAAAATTACCCCCTGGGCATTCTCTGCTTTTTAACTTAAAAACAAGGGATGGCTCTATCCTTGATTTTCATAATTTAGCAGAGCAGATCAACGCAAAGGATAACAAGCAAGATTCTTTAGCTCCGGAAAAAGTTATATCTAAGATGGAAAAACTTCTTGATCAATCTGTACAACATCAATTGATTGCTGATGTCCCCATAGGTGTCCTGCTTAGTGGAGGCCTAGATTCGAGCTTGGTTACTGCTTTTGCTGCTCGTCATACCAGTAAGCTAAAAACATTCTCAGTTATCTTTCCCAATTTTCCTCAATATAATGAGCAAAGTCACTCACAGTTGATAGCAGAACACTATAAGACTGATCACTTGGAGATTAATGCCGAGGAGATAGGTCCAGAAATTATAGATCGCCTTGCAGATTTTTATGATGAACCTTTTGCAGATCCCTCAATGATTCCAACATTTTTGCTGAGCCAATCAGTTAGAGAGTACTGTACTGTTGCTCTTGGTGGCGATGGTGCTGACGAGCTTTTTGGTGGATATCCTAGTCAGCAACGAGCGTTGCAAGTTCACAGAATACTCAGAAACATCCCATTATTATTTCGAAGATCATTAAGTAAAATAATGCTCTATGCACTGCCTACGGATTTAAAGGGCTATTCTTATATGCATGACTTAGGCAAAGATTTTAATAATGAGTCTCCTAGTTTTAGTCCCTTAATTTCTCCTAAAGAGATGAAAAGATTATTGGATCATTCTATGAGGCAAGAGATTGATATGCTAGATAGAACTCTTTTAAAATCACCATTGCGTGATCAGTCATACCTCACTCAGCTGAGCATGTGTGATTTTCAATCTTTTTTAAGCGAGGACATCTTGGTAAAAATAGATAGAGCAAGCATGGCTCATTCCCTTGAAATTCGCTCACCCTTTTTATCCAAAGAAATAATTGAGTTTGCATTTACAGAGGTTCCTGACAATTTAAAAATTTACAATGGACGAAAAAAAATAATTTTGAAGTTGCTTGGAGAAAAGATACTACCTAAGAACTTTGTATTTGAGAGGAAGCAGGGGTTCTCTTTTCCAATCGATCAGCTCTTACTTCAAGATGAGTGGAATGAGTATTTCGAGGACAAAATTCTTAATTCCTATCCAAATTTTTTTAATCAAAAATATCTATTAGATCTTCTTGCGCAGCATGGAAAAGGAAGGTTTGCTGGGAGAAAGCTATATGCAATAGTTCAGTTTATTGTCTGGCATGATAAATATTACACTCAGTATAACTCATGAGTCCCGTATTTAAGACACTTGGTGTTATCCCCGCAAGAATGTCTTCCTCAAGATTTCCAGGCAAACCTTTAAAAAAAATTTTAGGCATTCCAATGTTAGCTCATTGCTATGAGCGAGCGCTGCTATCTCAAGCCTGTGATAAATTAGTCATAGCCACTCCAGATGAAGAAATTATGACCTGGGCACAGAATCATGAAATTCCATCTGTCCTGACAGGTCATCATCATCAGAGGGCAACAGAGCGAGCCCAGGAAACCTTAGAGATTTTAAGTAAACAGGGAGAAAGATATGATTTTATTTTATTGCTTCAGGGAGACGAGCCGCAAATCTTTCCTGATGATATTAAAAACTTAAGCGCAGCATTCAGCGGGAGTGAACTTGAGATTGTTAATTTAG
>Ga0209709_10004223_pt1 | contig 11662 bp, 14 predicted proteins | sample ArcticOcean_MG_C_2_FD_187435 | JGI IMG/M metagenome (GOLD analysis project Ga0209709, IMG submission 187435) | Marine microbial communities from western Arctic Ocean - ArcticOcean_MG_CB4_136 (SPAdes) (version 2) | ecosystem: Environmental > Aquatic > Marine > Oceanic | place: Arctic Ocean... | reverse complement strand
AAAAATAAAAAAATAATAATTATTCTGTTGCATGGCTAGATACTAAAAAAAAAAAAAATGACTATTATTCAATCTTTACATATGGAAATTTTTCAAAAAAGCCCAATCTTAAAGTAAACAAAAGTTTAAGATTAAGTTTGCCTTTTAATTTTAGATTAGTTAATAATATAACTATTATGTTATTTAACTATTTTTATTTTTTTCTTAATAGGTTCAGCAAAGATATGGGCTCAACAAATTATGATAATTTTTTTTATCCTTTAGATAAAATTAAAAATTGGTATAAACTTTATGGTAAGAATGGATTCATTCAGTATCAATTTGTTATTCCAAAAATTAACGGAAAAAAATGCTTGAAAGAAGTTTTGGATTTTATGAATAATACTGGCTCAATATCCTCACTAGCTGTTCTTAAATTACATAATAAGAGCAATAATAATTATCTTACATTTCCATTGGAAGGATATAGTTTGGCCATGGACTTTCCGATCAATGATAAATTATATTTAACATTAGACAAACTAGATAATATTATATCTAATTATAAAGGAAAAATTTACTTAACAAAGGATTGTAGACTTAAAAAATACTATTTTGATAAATTTTATCCTAAATCAAAAGAATTATTAAAAACTAGAAATCAATATAAAATTTTTAATTTTGGATCCTATCAATCAAAAAGAGTTGGCATAAATGAATAAAAAAACTGTTTTAATATTAGGAGCAACATGTGAAGTGGGACAGGAATTATGCAAAATTTATGCTAATAACAATTATAATTTAATATTAATTTCAAGAAATGTTAAAAAAAATATCGATTTAAAAGAAATGTTATTATTTAAATTTCCAGAGATTGAGGTAGATGCTTATGAATTAGATATTTTAAACCTTGAGGATCAAACTAGAATATACGAAAATTTAAAAGTAAAACCAGATGGGGTTATATCTTTAATTGGTGAAACTCATTTTTTTGAAAATATAAATGAAAAAAAATTTATTCAAATAATCAATACAAATTTTACATTTCTAGTTAATTTTTTAAGTTTATTTTTGAATAATTTTGAAAAAAGAAATAAAGGTTTTTTGATATGTGTATCCTCAGTTGCCGGTATAAGAGGAAGAGCAAAAAATTTTATTTATGGCAGTTCTAAAGCAGCCCTTACAACTTATTTATCAGGATGTAGAAATTATTATAGCAAATCAAATCTTTTTGTAATGACAGTCCTACCAGGCTTTATCAAAAACAATGGCTCTGATCAAAAGCTGAATAACTTTTTAGCAATAACTCCGTTAAAACTCGCTAATAAAATATATTTTGCTCATCAAAAAAGAAAACAAGTTATTTATTCTAGTTTTTTATGGAAAATAATTATGTTTTTTATAAGTATTTTGCCAAATAAAATTTTTAACAAAATGTCCTTTTAAAATATTTTATTTTTTTCTGTAAGATTGAATAATTTTTTTATTAAATAACCTGAGCGTGGTGGTTACACTAAAAGCAGTGAGTTTTGCTTTAAATTGGGATTAAATTATTTAGTAAAATTTTTAGTTTAACTACATTTGTAATTTTCATTTGAATAATTGAAATTTTTTTCAATTGAAATAATTTTAATTTTTTTTGAATTGTTTATTCTTAAAATATTTTTAAAAACATTCAGTACAGATGTATAGCCATACACTTCTATAAAAACTATTGTTTGATTTTTTATATGATCTAATTCAAAGTCAAAAATATACTCTTTTTGATAAGCGTCATTAATCCTAATTTCACAAGGAATAAAAAAATTTTTGTCCTCTCTATCACTTATTCGTGACCACCAATTCGCTTTACCTGTAGCTGAAAACATTAAAAAATTTGACTCATAGTGTCTTATTTGTGGTACCGGCATATCGCTCCCTATTATTTGAAGCAAGCCAGGCATCATTTGTTTTTGCTTTTTAATGATTATAGTTTCTAGATCTTTCATAAAAATTTGTCTATTTAATTTAAACGATATTGAATAGGTCAATAATGAAATCTGAAACAAAATAATTGCTGTAAATGCAATAAATGATATTTTTTTTAGTAAAAAATTTTTTGAATTATTATAATATCTTTCAAATAACATACCTGAAATTAAAGAAACTGGTAAAGCTAAAAGAAAAGCATGTCTATTACCCCAATCCCTTAAAGACCATAAAAATGAGTATTTATTTAAAATAACATATGGAAATACAGCAACAAAAAAAAGAGTAAGAAGCGAGATTAACAAAATCTTATCAGAGTTTTTTTTGCCATCATACTTAAATTTATAATTATTTTTATTTAATAAAAAATCGCAAAAATTAATAAACATAAATACTAAAATAACTGGAATTAAGTAGGTTGTCATAATGAGTCCATTTACAACAATACAGTGAATACAGCTAAAATTTAAAGAATATGAATTTTCATATAAACCGTGAGGTGGATAAAAATTTCTTATTATAAAAAAAAAAACTAGACCTAATACCAATGAAACACAAGTTTCTATACTAGGAAATATAATTTTCGAATTTTCATTTTTAAATTTTTTATTTAAATCATAAATATATGAAATTACTGGTAAATAAATTAACTGAGATTGAAAATTTAATGAAAATGAAAAAAACAAAAATCCTAAAATTTTTTTACTATATTTTTTGGAATGAATCATTCTTATCGAATATAGCCCTATGACCATACAAAAAAAATGAAATGTCATTATACTTGATAGCAAACTTCCCCAAGTACTAAAACTTACTATAGAAAAGAGTATTAGGAGTGAAGAATTTAATTGTAAATTTAATTTATTATTTACAAATAAAAAAATTTCTCTTAAGTAAACTGCCATTAAAAAAAATATAAAAATTGAATTTATATTTTTATATGAAATATTTATTATTTCAGAAATTTTAATCATTAATAAACTTAAAGGGTACTGAAGAAACCAAGTTCCTTCTGTAAACCAAATTTTAAGTCCTGAAAAATCTTTTATGAGACTTGCGTATTCAATTATAACACCATCCCACATGTCTTTTTGAAGTGATAACATTGGTATTGTTACAATGATAAAAAATAAAACAATAGGTGAAAATTTTAAGAATTTAGTTAATTGCATTATTAGTATTTTATATCTGTTAATTCATAACATCAAGAATAACTTTTTGCTCACTTTCTACCCTTCACATCTGTGAATGTAAAATTAGTTAATTCATAAAATTCTTCATTATTTTTTAACTTATTAAAATATATTCTCTGAACAAGAGCATCTAAAATAAACCAAATCATATTTCTATTGTTTATGTAGAACTTAATCCACATATTTGTAATGTTTAATTGTTTCTTTATAATTTTTTGTATAGTAAAAGCAGCTAAAAAAATTTGCTGGTTATGTCAATAATTTCAATAATATTTAAAAAGTTAAACACTAAAATATTAATATTTCTAATAAGTATAATTATTATAAGTGTTTATTTATTTATAAACTCAATAATTGGAAATGATAAATTTGACAATTTAAAATTATTACTAAATAATGAACAAAGACAATTAATTAAAAGGTATGTTCTTCCTTATAAAGTTATCTCTCAGCAAGATAAAGTTATCTCTAAGCAAGATAAAGTTATCTCTCAGCAAGATAAAGTTATCTCTCAGCAAGATAAAGTTATCTCTCAGCATGAGCAGAAATTAAAATTAATTGATTGGTCAGTTATAGAATTGCTAAAAAAAAATGAAGGTACAGATATTATAACTGAAGAGAGTACTGTAGAATTATCAAACAATATAGCTCTAAAAAAATATAGATTAACCTCTGGATTTCATGCTGGAATAAATAAAATCCTACCTGGAAGTGGTTATATTGATTTTTATAAAGATAAACTAGTTGTTCTATCTTCTCATGGTGTTTTAGCATTTAATAAGCAACTTGGTGATAAAGAAAATTTTAAACAAATAAAAAATAATATAAATGATTTTATTGGAATTAAACAATTTCAAAAAAGTAAAAAATACTCAATTAAAGATATATTAATTTCAAATAATACAGTTTATGTTTCTTATATTGAAGAAATCAAAAAAGATTGTTGGAATACATCTGTCATTTATGGTGATATGAATTTTGAAGATATCATATTCAAAAGACTAATTTCTCCTAAAGAATGTATTCATTCAACTAATAATATTGATAAACAATTTAATGCTCATTCGTCAGGAGGTAGAATTCAAAGTTTTGATACAAATTATATTTTGTTATCAGTTGGAGAATATATAGAACGATACCTTGCCCAAAGTATTAAAAGTATAAATGGAAAAATAATCAAAGTTAATATTGACAATGGAGATTATGAAGTAATTTCAATGGGTCATAGAAATCCTCAAGGTTTATATTTTGATAAAGAAAATAATTTCATTTTAGAAACAGAGCACGGACCTTCTGGTGGTGATGAAATAAATTTAATTGAAATTAGTAAAATAAATAAAAATAAAATTCAAAATTTCGGTTGGGCAATTTCATCTGACGGTGAACATTATGGTGGCAAAAATGAAGCAAATAAAAAAAAATATGAAAAATATCCATTGTATAAATCACATAGTGAATACGGATTTATTGAACCTTTGAAATCATTCGTACCATCTATAGGTATTTCAGAAATAGTAAAAATAAAAAAAAATAGATACGCTGTAAGTTCTTTAAAAGACAAATCGCTTTATTTTTTTGAACTAAATGAACAAAAACAAATTATTAACTTTGAAAGAGTTGAAGTATTTGAAAGAGTTAGAGATTTAACATTTAATAATAACAAATTGTATTTATTTATGGAAAATACCGCCTCTATTGGTGTGATAAATTTAAATTAAGATTAAGTCCTTAACTAAACACACCTATTCAATTATCATTTAACAAATGGTTCTTATCTATACTCGTAAAGAGGGGCGTTCTGTTTCCCTTCCAATTAAAATAGATATAGTGAATGCTCATCTTTTAATAATGTTCGTAGTCGTATTCGTAGTTAATTTGTTAGATTTTGATTAATTCTTGTGATTGATATTCGTAGTTAAGTTCGTAGTAGATTGTTTATAACTTTTATTAGTAAATATAAGGACTCCAGTAATTAGGGGCGTTCTGTTGCCAGGTGCCCCGAACTTTGTTTGATTATAAACAACTTTTTTTTCATAATCACTTAAATTTTACGTATCAGAACGAGTAGAGGACGAGTCAAAATCAACTCGTATTAGATTGTAAATTAAGTTAAAATATTTAAATGCGAAAATATCTAGATAAATTTGGTCTAAAAGATAGAGGTGATTTTTCAGTATTAACAATTTTTATAGTTGTTATTGGCCCAGGAACTTTAGTTTTATTATCATGGTTGTTTAAATTTTTTGGCAGTTTTGTTCTCAGTGACATTATAGATGCAATTTTTGGAGGAGGCTTTATTTTATTCTTGTATCTTTTAGTATCAACCCTATTGGCAATAATCTGGTGGGGGTTTATTTTAATTGATAAAATTTCGTCAAAAAAAGATTAATTTTTTTAAAACTAATGACGAGTATAGGACGAGTCACTAGGTTGTATTTTTTAAATAACGTTGATACTGCAAACTAAATTAACAAATGAGAAGGAGTGTTCTGTTACCCGGTGCTATGAACCAAGCTACCCCACAATGCAACAGGCAACAGGCAACGGGAATTAAGAAATAAGAAGCAAGGCCCGACGAAGCTAAGTAATTGGTCGGGACAGACTTACTCACTTAGCTCAGTGGAATACTATTAATGTATTACCTAGTATATATTATTTATTTTCTAATTGAATCTATTTGTCCTCTATGAGTAAAAAATATTTTAGACCTGAGTAAACACCGCCTCTCAGGTAAACTTATTTTCTTGGCATTTCTCCAGATGGTTCCTGGCTCTTTCAGACATATCCAAACATTCAACGTAACAGTTAACCTTCTGTCATATGGTAGTGGTGAGTAAAGTGAGTGAAAGAAAAACTATATAAATCAACTCATTCACAGCTTACTCAACTTACTCAGGGAAATATAAAAAGAATAGGGATAGATAACCCACCTTTGTAACTGGTAGGGCTGAATAAGCCCCAATTACTTTTTTTTACTTTTGATGAGTTCCTGAGTTCCCCCAAATCTTAGGCCTTGTCTGTGTTCAATTCTTTCTATTTTTTGCCTCAACCTATTATTATCTGCTATCAAATATTCGATCATATCCAACAACTGTTTTATAATTTTCTTTTTATTAGTAAAGAAGGGGCTGAACATTTTAGAAAAAATTCTTTTTATTTTTCGTAGATCCAGTTTCAGGATCAAATGCAACTGTCATACCATACTGAATACCTAGGTGTGTGTTAGTTGCTGATCTAAGATGTTTGATCCAATATTCTTGAGCAGTAGGCTCTAGCGGCGGGAACATATAAGCTCTGGGTCTTGAGCCATCACCACAAGTAATTTGTTTTGTTGGAACATCTTTTGTTGGGTCCCAAGAAGTAGATCTTTTTTTACACCAGTCTATAACAACCTCTAATGCACCTTCTTGTTTAAGGTTATGAATAGTTCTATGTAATTCTGTAGCTACAGCCATATAATTAAATACCTTCCAATCACCACCACCTGATCTTTTAAATGGACCTGTTTCAGCATCTCTATGTTCATCAAGCCATTTAAATATTGGGTGTTCACTTCTTTTAGCAAGGTCCATCATATCATCAGTTATGGGTGCTCTTTCTTTGTATAGATCAGGATCTTTTATTTTTATATTCTGTAGATGATGCATCAGGAATCTTTTGCCGTCATTCAATGCCCATTCCCAACGTGGTTTCCAGTAATCTCTAAACCTAATAGTTTTAGTACACTTAACAATATAATATCTTCTCTCGTCGTCTGCAATGTTCATACAATCTTCATGGTTAGAAATTAAAATAAAATTACAGGTGTTAGGGTAATCAAAACCTCTTCTAAATTTTTCTTCTATATGCGCGTAAGGTTCAGTAATTAAATCTTTTATTTCTTCTGAAAGTTCCTGCTTTTTATTAAAGTTATTTGATAAAAATACTTCATTAACTATTGCAAATTGTGATCCAATTATCCAAGAATTAAATTTACCTGTTACGTGTTTATATTTAAGGTTTGGTTTAAAATTTCTAAGTCCATAACACTCACCTAAAAGATTTGTTATCCAGTTCTTACCAATACCTTTTTTTGGTGAAATCCATAGCGGGGCCCACATGGCCTTATCACCTTGGTTTTGAAAGCACCAAGCTATGTATTGTTCAATATTATCTGCTCTATCAGCATCATCAAAGACATCAATTAAAGTATCTTTCCACATAGTAATATCACCTGCTTTTGGCTTAATACGCGGGCCTTTATACCTATTAACTACTGGAATTCCTTGCACATCATTTAAACCTCTAGGTCTTTTAGGGTTAAATTCAAATGAGTTAGCTCTTTTAAATATTTCTGGTTCTTGTTCTAGTAGCCATGTTGAAGGTTTCTTTTTTGACTTACCAATTTTTAAATATCCATAATTATTATCAAATGCTTTTAGCGGCATTAATAAATCTTTATTAATATCTAGCATTTCATCTAGCTCACTTATGTAAAAAATATTCTCAGCAATACCTAACAGCCTTTCAGACTTTTCTCTGTCAATTTCAGCAACATCTTGTGGTGCTAAAGATTTCCAAATTCCTGCATAATTATCTATAGCCTCTGCATAGGGTAGAGCACCTGTTGCTAATCTGTGTGCATCTGTGTCAACATTTTTTGGTACTGTATCAGCCATATCCCACTTTTTTGGAAACTCATCAGGATATAAAACTATTCTAATATTTTCTAAAGTTACCTGTAAATCTTCGTTTAGATGCTTTGCCAACTTATGCATTGCGGTAAAACCATCATCATCGTTATCAGGAAATAAAATTATAGTTTGAAAATCCAATAACGGGTCCCAGTCATTTTTTAATACAGCTTTTGCACCACCTGCCCATGTAGTAATAGGTAATAAATTTTTATTAATATATGCATCTGCTGTTTTCTCACCTTCACATACTATGACTGAGGTTTGTTTGGCACTATTTAACCGTTGTAAGTTGTAGATTGTACGTGGTTCAGGCATAGCCCATGATTGCCACTTCGATGAATTATCAATTTTATTTTTCCATTTCGAGTGTGGAAAAAATCTCTTTTCTTGGTGCGTTTCATCAGTGTACTGCCTCTCAACAAGGAACGCAGTATTGCCTTCCTCATCTGTGTATCTGTAGTGGGTGTCATAGTTTCGACTGTTTTTAAATTTAAGTCGCTGTTCGCCACCGGGGCCTGAAAATTTAAATGTAGTAGGTTCCTCATTTTTATCTCCCTTCATGTATGTGTAGTTGTTTCTATTTTTTTTGGGTTTGGTCCCGTTAAGTTTAACAGCACCTTCATATGACCCGGTCCAATCACAACTAAAACAATGTCCATGGCCATCTGCATATACTGCAACAGCATCACTACTTGGGCAGTGATTACATTTATCGTGTCTTAGAAATTCAGTATTACTTTCAGCTCTGATTGTGTCCCGACTCATAATTTTTCCTATAGTTTAATTTTTAAAATCCTTGCTTTAATTCCTTAATCTCCTGCAACATTTGTTTTCGTTCTTCATTAAACTCTTCCTCTAGTCTGCTCCATGTTTCAGCGGCCTCTTCTTGTGTAGCCCGGTCCTGTTTCATCCAAGCTTTTGCCATCATGTATTGTTCAGTTTTCATTGTTTAAAACCTCCAATAAGACCTGCTAATCCACTGCTATTATTTAACCTTTTCTCATCCTCAGTTTTTCTAATATTTTCCCTAACTCTTCTTTCAAGCTCTAAGGCATACGGGTCAGGTGCTATTGGCTCATAAGGCATTGGAGGTATTGGTAAAAAATTAATCTTAACTGGCTCAATTTTGTATGGTTTTTTCTTTTTAATAATTGGTTTAGGTTTGTCATAACGACCATCACCGCCTGTCATTTGTCTTGATCGTTCCATTCTTTCAGCTAAGGCACCTACTTGAGCAGGAGTTGCCTCATCAGGATAATGTTTTGTCTTAGCACCTATGGATTTGTTCCAAGCATCAGCCTCATTATAACTTTTAAAAGCTATATCTCTTTTTTCATTGGTGAATAATTGTGTTGTAGGATTAAATGCAACAGCTCTAGGGTTGTTATCATCGTAGCTCATTTCTTTTTTTTCCTTCTGTCAACATAGAATCCGATTCTTTTTCCTCTACTAATTAGATCATTACATTCCATGTTTAGATGTTTTAATTGAGCTCTTATGTATTGGTTCTCAGTTGCAAGGCCCGGCAATTTATTATCATCAAACCACTTAGTGAAATTTGCTTTGTTATATAAAATCTTGTGTGAGAAGGGTGGAGTAAAACAAATATCTAATCCAAATTTTTTTTCATTCCTACATCTTTTTAATGCTTTCAATGGGATCTGAAATGTTTTAGCTACTTCTTTTTCTGTTATATTTACAGTTTCCATTAGTCCTTATTTCCTAGTGTCATTCTTAATAAATTATTAACTGCATCTCGTTCATCTTTTGTTAGTGATGCTAAAGTTTTTCCTGGTGTGAATAGACTTGCAAGATCAATGTCCTTCACCTTCTTAGCGGGATCCTTATAGTCAGAAAATTTAATAATTTTAGCTGATCCGCCTCCTTCTAAAGGAATCCGGATCACCATATCTTTAAAATCTTTTTCTGTTTTACCTGGGTTGTTTTCTAAATATTTCTCTAAAGCTAGCCCGTATTTCATATCCATTAAATCAGACAGCTCTTGTTCTTCTGCCGCTGTTTCGGACATAGCTAGACTAATTAGCTTTTCTTTTTCTGATAGATCACCTGATCCAGGCATAATTTTATCTGTATTGTTTTTGGTATATTTAGTTGGGTGTTTAAATGTAAAAGCCATTAGATTAGTTTCCTATCTGTGGCGTATAGATCATATAGAACTCTGCCATTAAATTTGGTCCAAACTTCTAGTGTGTCATGTCCCAGTTTGTAACGTCTGGTTCTTAATGTTGATGGCTTCACTTTGAAGTGATCGGCAGCTTCTTTTTCGTCTGCCCATCTGTCATATTTAAAATCTTTATCCATAGATCTGTTAGACACTATGGAATTACCTAAATCTATCTAATGAGATACCACGAATGAGCCGTGGGAAACTTTTTACCAGTAGTAGGTGGTGGTAACGTGGGAGTTTATTTCAGCAGTTTTCTTACTGTGTGGCTGTACTCGATCAACCAATTTTTATATTTATCTGGTTGTTTAATAACTAAATTTGAGTGCCTTGTTACAACTCTATCTATTATTTCTTGTCTGCTATATTTCTTTTTGTTTTTTTCGTAATGTTTTTTTATAACAGAAGATGATTTTCCAGGGATCATTTCATTTTTAGGAATATCAACAAGATCGTAATCAACCTCAATAAAAGAGCAACATTGTTCTAAATGGTCATCAATAATTTTATTAAACTTTTTACCTTTATTAATCTTTAATTTTTTAGCGTTCTCCAGGAATTCACATAACATAAAAGTTTTAGGATTAGCTTTTGTTAGTTTAATACTTTCTCTAGCTAGTACATCTAAAGCCTCACCAGGCGTATCATATAAGTCTTTAGCGCAGTTACCAAGATCAGCCCAAGATTTAAGCGGACTATCAGCCATCATTATTTCCATGAAACTTCTAGTATCTTTTTTGGTATTTTTTTTAATTTTTGGTGGACTTTTTTTAAGTGGGTAGAAATCTTTATAAGGCTGTAAACCTTTTTTTAATGCTTCCTTAACAGTAAGCGTTTTAAACCTAAACTTATTCTTGCCCATTCCTTTTTATACTGGAACGGGCTTTGATTTACCACGACCTAATTAAACAACATGGGTGTTTTTATTCATATGCAATCTCATCTGATTTAGTCTCTGTTTACGCAGCTTTCCAGATACAGCTATATACTTTTGAACAGATTTTATATCCTGCCAACAACCCATTTCTTTAACAGCCAAAATATCTCCAGTAGCTTCAAACGCATTTGTTGCCCATGAATGCCTTAAAAAATGGATGCACTTATATTTTAGTTTAGACAATTCAATGATGCTTTTGTGGGTTCTTCTGGGATCGTTGATATGTTTTGTTTTAAAATGTTTGTAAGCAGTAGGGAATACATAGGCATATCTTTTATCCCTATGATTAATTGTCTGCCTATGCTTCAGCATAATATGCAAGATAGCTTTTAATCTATAGTCAAAATCCAAAGTTATGGTGTTACCATTTTTTGTATCTAAAAATTTTAATGTATTAGAGGCATAGTTAATTTGATCCCATCTTAAACTGAAGATCATAGATTTAGATCTTCCACCAAGTAAACCAGTAGCAAGTAAACATAGGGCGGGGACTAAATAATGAAGCCTCATATCCTTAATAAGTTTTAATGCAGCAAGTCTGTAACGTTTCATTTCTCCAGGTGTGTAAGGATCTTCTTTATCCAGTCTATCAACCTCATTATTCAATTCCTTTTTCTTGAATATGACTACTCTTTTTTCTATTGCACCAATTTCAATTGCATATTTTTCTACCAATCGCAGGTCCTCAATTAACCTATTAGCAGGATACTTAGCGTGCTTTGAT
>Ga0209709_10004222_pt1 | contig 11662 bp, 9 predicted proteins | sample ArcticOcean_MG_C_2_FD_187435 | JGI IMG/M metagenome (GOLD analysis project Ga0209709, IMG submission 187435) | Marine microbial communities from western Arctic Ocean - ArcticOcean_MG_CB4_136 (SPAdes) (version 2) | ecosystem: Environmental > Aquatic > Marine > Oceanic | place: Arctic Ocean... | reverse complement strand
TGTCGCTACAGAATCACATCCATTAGCATTAGTACTTGTAAAAGCATATGTTCCACTTGCAGTGTAAGTCTGTCCATTCCAATTGTAATCATCACAAGAAGTTGCAGCTGATGTACTCGTTGTAGATAAATTAATATTTAAGTCAAGTGTCGCTGTAGAATCACATCCATTAGCATTAGTACTTGCAAAAGCATATGTTCCACTTGCAGTGTAAGTCTGTCCATTCCATAAGTAACTATCACACGCTATAACATTGGAGGTAGATACAGTAGGAAGGCATAGACAAGCAATAGTAAATGGAAAATTCTGTACATCAACATCTCCTGTTTCTGAATTAATTGTAGATGTAAATACTAAGGTTCCTTGAGTAGGATTTAAGAATACGCCTGTAAAAGTAACTGATTGCGAGTTTCCGCTTGTAACATTATTTCCATCTGGAACAGAATTAGCTATTATACTTACTCCAGGATTTGAGTTTGATATTGTAAATGTCCCTAAAACTAGTCCTGTATTCACATCTTTTGCTTGAATAATTGCTTGGTTAACTGAAATAATTGATGAAACAATAAGATTTGCATTAAATGCGCTTGACCCACCGCCAAAAGTCATTACTGCTGAACCAACTGTATCTCCAATATTCATTGTTGAAATAGTGAAAGAACCACTATTTGATACAAACAATGAAGTTGACATGTCTGGTTCATTAGGATCCTGACTAACATTAATGGTAAGATCAGTTAAACTGTCACAATCAGTATTTGATAAAGAAACTGAAACTGTTGGAGAAAAAGGTATACAAGAAACATCCCCCGTATTACCACCAACACAATTGCCGCAATTATCTATGAAAGCTGTACCCCCAACATCACCATTACAATCAACACAAACAATCGTATTTACAAATGTCTGAACATCAACATCTCCTAACTCAGAGTTTATAGTTGAAGTGAAAGTTAATAAACCTGATGGTGGATTTATAAATACATTAGAAAAAGTTATTGACTGCGAATTACCACTCGTAACATTATTATTATCAGCTACAGATTGAACAGTAATATTTACTCCAGGAAGAGAATTTGAAATTGTAAACGTACCAAGAACAAAACCTGTACCAACATCTACTGATTGTATAATCGCTTGAGTAGAAGAAGGAAGAGAATTTACAATTAATGTAGTATTAAATGCAACACCCCCACCTGCTGACATAATTGCTGAACCAACTGTATCTCCAATATTCATTGTTGAAATAGCAAAAGATCCACCATCTGAAATAAATGATGAAGTAAACATATCAGGCTCATTAGGATCCTGACTAACATTAATGGTAAGATCAGTTAAACTGTCACAATCAGTATTTGATAAAGAAACTGAAACTGTTGGAGAAAAAGGTATACAAGAAACATCCCCCGTATTACCACCAACACAATTGCCGCAATTATCTATGAAAGCTGTACCCCCAACATCACCATTACAATCAACACAAACAATCGTATTTACAAATGTCTGAACATCAACATCTCCTAACTCAGAGTTTATAGTTGAAGTGAAAGTTAATAAACCTGATGGTGGATTTATAAATAAACCATTTAAAAGTATTGTTTGACTATTACCGTTTGTTACATTATTATTATCTGGTAATGCAGTGGCAATAATTAAAATTCCATTCCCAGAATTTTCAATTGTAAACGAACCATAAATGTTTCCTGTTATATTATCAACCGCTTTTACTGATATCTTATCTGATGTTATAATAAAGTCAACCATTAATGTAGCTAAAATATTTATGAACCCACCGCCTGCGATAATAATACTTGACCCAATTACATCATTAGTTGCTAATCCTGTAAAATCAAAACTTCCTACATCTGAAGTAACTACAGATGATGACATATCTGGCTCATTAGCATCTTGACTAGTTATAAAAGAAATATCTGAAAGAGTATTGCATTCCAAGGTACTTAATAAAATTGCTACCGTAGGAGAGAAAGGAATACACGCAAAAGAACCTGTTGTACCACCAACACAATTACCACAACTATCTATAAAGGCTGTTCCATTTGAGATATTATTGCAATCAACTATATAATTCGTAGTTGTAAAAGTATCAACAGCTGACCAATTAGAAGCTAAGGAATCCCCGGCAGAACAAAAAGCCATAACTCTACAAGCATATGATGAAGCGCTATCTAAATTATTAATATCTTTTGAGTTTGTTGTAATATTATTACGACTCATCCAATTTGATGTTCCTAACTTCCTATATTGCATCTTATAATGATCAACATTGTTATCAATTGACCAATTAATAGTTGCCGTAAAATTAGATACATTACTCGTACTAACTCCTGTTGGAATCGCACAATTCTGAGCATTCACATTTATTGGATTTATTAAAAATCCAATAAAAAATGATAACACAATACTCAAGAAGCCTTGGGTAAACTTTCCGTTCATAATACTTATTTTTTAGTTACTTGACTTGTTTTTATACTTGTTTTATAATCTTCTATTTGTCGTAATAGAAACATAATCTGCGAATATACACAATTATTTTGTTTTTATAATGCGGTTTTTAATAATTCTAAAGCTATCATATGATGAATATCTCCTTTTACCAAATGTTTCAACGTACTCATTCTCTGTTAATTGATAGGCTTTAATATAAGTTGATGTCAATTTAACATTATAAAGATAACGCCTATAAAAGCCTGCATTCCTAATATCCTTAAAATCCCCAAACTTTGCATTTTTGATTGCAAAATAGCCAGATATATTTGAGTCTTCAAAAATGGAATTCCTTAATGCTATAAATGTTTTAAAAAAAATTCTTGAGATGTATTTGATTCAAACATAACTAATGCATCTATGAATTCTTCAACATTTGAATCAACAGAAGAGTTTGATCCTGTAAATTCTATATCTAAAGTTAATTGAATCTTCTTTATTAAATCAGTTTTATTCATTTTAATTTCCTAATGCGTCATTCGCTAACAACACCAATGCGGTTGCAAATAAAAACAGAAATAACATAGCTAAAATTATTTGAATATTTTCTAAATTATTATTCACTATGCAACTATATAATATTACTTTATATAATTTACGAAACAAAGTTACATAAAATATAAATAATCTAGAAAATAATGGAGGAGAGAATACAAAAAAGCACTGATAAATCAGTGCTTTTTATTGTTGGCCGACTAGGGCTCGAACCTAGACTCTTCTGCACCAAAAGCAGACGTGTTGCCAGTTACACCATCGGCCATTATCTAAATGGTCGGCAAAAATAACAATTAAGTGATAAGTACAAAATAAATTCTCATTTTTTCGTTATTATAAAATGAATGAGGGAATAAGTAAGAAATTTTATACATTCGCCAACCTAACAAAAAAGAACTATTTAAAGATGAATCAATTTAAAAAACTAAATAATATTATTGGTTGGAGCGTATTTTTAATCGCTTCATTTGTTTACTTGTCTACTATTGAACAAACCGTAAGTTTTTGGGATTGTGGAGAGTACATTTCAACAGCATACAAGTTAGAGGTGGGTCACCCTCCAGGAGCACCATTATTTCAGTTATTTGGTAGAATTTTTACGCTTTTTGCAGCACCAGGGACAAGTGAGGTAGCGGTTGCCATCAATATTTTATCGGCATTATGTTCCTCATTTACTATTCTTTTCCTTTTTTGGACAATTACAGCCTTTGGAAGAAAGCTATTTTTTAAAGATAATAAGTATGAAGTTGGACGAATTTATGCTGTTTTAGGGAGTGGGCTTGTAGGTGCTTTAGCCTATACTTTTTCCGATTCTTTCTGGTTTTCAGCAGTAGAAGGAGAAGTTTACGCTATGTCTTCCTTTTTTACAGCCATTACATTTTGGTGCATAATGAAATGGGAGCAAGAAGCTGATCAACCTCACGCAAGTAGATGGCTAGTTTTAATCGCTTATCTTATAGGACTCTCAGTTGGAGTACACTTACTATCCTTACTTACAATTCCTGCAATGGGAATGATTTACTATTACAAAAAATACGAATACACAAAAACAGGAGCTATAAAAGCATTTATAATTTCAATGATAATGTTAGGAATAGTACAAGCGGTGATAATTCCTGGCGCTATTAGTTTAATTTCTACTTTTGAGTTGTTTTTTGTAAACACAATAGGCTTACCCTTCAATTCAGGAACAATCATTTATTTCCTCACAATTATTGGTGCAATTGCTTTCGGGCTTAAGTACACTAAAGAACATAACAAAGCCCTTTGGAACACTGCTATTTTAGGAGTAATGATGCTATTAATCGGTTACTCCTCATATGCTATTTTAGTAGTTCGTTCTAACGCGAACCCTCCTATTGACGAAAATAATCCTGAAGATGCTGTTGGACTTTTGTCTTACTTAAATAGAGATCAATACGGAAGTTGGCCTATTGTTTACGGACAACATTTTAATGCTAAACTAGATAGCAGAAAACCTTACTTGGATGGAAAGCCTGTTTACGCAAAAGATGAAAAGAAAGGGAAATATGTTGTAATCGATAAAAGAAAAAATACACTACCTAATTACAGCAAAAAAGATAAAATGCTATTCCCTAGAATTTGGAGTAATACCCAAGCAAGGCATGCAGGTGGCTATGTAAATTGGGCAGGACTAAAAAATAAAAATGTAAACCCAACCTTTGGAGAGAATTTAACTTACTTTTTCAAGTATCAAATTGGCTGGTCCTATGTTCGTTATTTTATGTGGAATTTTGCTGGAAGGCAAAATGATTTCATGAATATGGATGGAAATTCCTTAAATGGGAATTGGGAAAGCGGTATAGGATTTATTGACAATGCCAGATTAGGAACCCCTTCTTCTGAAATAAATGTTCCTGATTATTTAGGAAAAAATAAAGGAAAGAATCATTATTATTTTCTACCCCTAATCTTAGGATTGATTGGGATGTTGTTTCACTTTAAACAGAACAACCAAGACGCCTTAGCTGTTTTGTTATTTTTCCTATTTACCGGAGTGCTTATCATTATTTACTTGAATGTAGTGCCTTTCCAACCGAGAGAAAGAGACTATGCTTATGTCGGCTCATTTTATGCCTTTGCCATATGGATAGGACTAGGAGTATTGGGTATCTATGATTTTTTAAGCAAAAAAATGAACTCCACTACAAGTGCAGGTTTAGCAACAGTAATTGCACTGAGTATCCCTGCATTAATGGCAGCCGAAAACTGGGACGATCATGATAGAAGCGGAAGATTTACTGCCTTAGAAGTTGCAAAAAATTACCTAAATTCTTGTGATAAAAATGCCATTCTGTTTACCAATGGAGATAATGATACTTTCCCACTTTGGTACGCACAAGAAGTTGAAGGTATCCGAACAGACATTAAGGTAGTTAATCTTTCTTTATTTAACACTCCTTGGTATATCGATCAAATGAAAAGGGCTTCTTATGATGCTGCTCCTATCCCATCATCATTAGAACATGATGACTATAGAGCTGGGACTAGAGATTACACGCCAATAAACGAACGCTTCAAGGATTATGTTGATGTTAAAGATGTTGTAAACTTCATCAATAGCAAAAGTGCTAAGGCAAAGATAAATACTTCAGCAGGATTAAGAAGTTACTGCCCTACTAAAAAGCTGAAACTTTCAGTTAATAAGGATAACGTAAAATCATTTATTCCTGCTGAATATCATGATAAAATTGTTGATGAAGTAAGGTTTAAACTAAAAGGAAACGGACTTTACAAAAACAAATTAATGGTATTAGATATCTTAGCTAACTTCAATTGGGAGCGTCCTATCTATTTTGCGATTACTGTAGGTAGAGATAACTTTATGGGCCTAGAAAAATACTTTCAACTTGAAGGGTTAGCTTACAGACTTGTCCCATATGTAGCTCAATCCCCTGATGGACAAACTGGAATTGTACATGCCGAAAAAATGTACGACCGTTTAGTTAAATCTTTTGAATGGGGAGGATACAACAATCCTGACTTGTATTTTGACGAAACAAATACTAGAATGGTAATGAATTTCAGGAATAACTATTCAAGATTAGCTGAAGCTTTATTCCAGAAAGGAGATACAGCAAGAGCGATTGAAACATTGGATAAATGTATGGCAGAGTTTCCAAGAGATGTAGTCAAACTAAGCTATTTTGCATTGCCAATTATTGACATCTACTATAAATTAGGGGAAGATGAAAAAGCGAAAGCAGTACTAGCAGTAATGATTGATGACTACTTAACTGAAATTAAATACCTGAAAGAGTTTGAAAGAGGGAGTGGATTGAAACAAAACATAGGCATCACTGGGCAAGTACTCGGTAGTTTAGGGAGAGTTATTCAAATTCATAAACTTGAGGATTTATCGGCTACTTATTCGAATGAAGCTGGAATTTATTACAAAAGTAAAGGGAATAGAAAAACAGAAATTGATTTTGCAACTTACCGTATCAATACGTTTATGGATGAATACTTAAGTATTCAATAAGGACTTTGTTTGCAACAACCCCAAAATTTATACAAGCGCTCTTTCCTTCATTAGTTTGGAGGAAAGAGACAAAAAATAAAGAGATTTGGCTCACCTTTGATGATGGCCCTGATCCTGAAATAACGCCTTGGATTTTATCCGTTTTAAAAGAAGAAGAGATAAAAGCTACTTTCTTTTTAGTAGGACAACAAATTGAAGAATTTCCAGAGCTAGTAGGAGCTATTATTAATGATGGGCATTTAATTGCAAATCATTCTTATTCTCATAGGAACGGATGGCTTACCTCCAAAGAAAAATACTTAAAGGATATTGAGACGTGCCAAGAACTTATGCCAAATAATAAACTCTTTAGACCACCTTATGGTAAAATTACGAAAGCTCAAATTTCCCTGCTAAAAGATAAATATAAAATTATTTTATGGGATGTACTCAGTTGGGATTTTCAGCAAAACACAAGCCCTAAAAGAGTGCAAGAAAATATCTTAAAAAACACAAAATCAGGTTCAATTATTGTAATGCACAACAATCAGAAAAGTTATAAAAACATGCAACCTATATTAGAAGAAACTATTCAAATTTTAAAGAAGAAAGGTTTTAGATTTAGTGTTACTTGGTAGCAATACAAAAATGGTCCAAACACTCAGTATTTGATGCTGAAATAGAATAATCAGTATATACAACAGTATTCACAATAGCCTCATTATTATCTTGCAGGCTGTGTCTGTTAAATCTATTTAAAATATCATAAGGTATTTGCAACATCCATCTTGGCAACCAATACTGCATATTCAAAATATCAAAGCGTCTAATCTTACGCACAGACTCTTTATTCTTATTGTAATAATCCATTATTTTATCATTCCCAAAAATACCTTTTAACTCATAATTATCAAATGAGCTTTTAAGCACCTCTCCCATTTGTTCAGGAGTATATTCTCTAGTGTGCCAAGGATTTCTGGTTAAAGACATCATTACATTTGGAGTGGTTAAAATTACTTTTCCACCAGGCTTTAACACTCTGTGTATCTCCTGCAAAAACATCTCATCATCTTTAATGTGTTCAATCACTTGAAAGGTAACCACGAAATCAACACTATTGTCCTCAATCCCTTTTAAAGGTGGAACTTCCGATTGAATAAAAGTAATATTATTTGCTTCATTTAGTTCATCACTAATATCAGTATTGTACTTATCAACCGCAATATAGTGCTCAGCTTTTGGAGCTAATTCCATAATCCCATAGCCCTCACCACTTCCTACTTCAAGTACTGTTCCACTAATTATTTTAGCCGCTTCTTTATATGCAATTAAGTGCCTTTGATAAATAACATTTTCTGATGGATCAAGGTGTGAACTCCTTTCGGCTGTCTGTAATATTCCCATTTATTTATTTTTGAAGTTGGCAAATATAAGAAAACTAATCAGCTAGCTGAACAAGTACTGGGCAATGGTCGGAATGCTTGGCAGCAGGCAAAATCTGTGATCGTTTTAATTTAGGTAATAGGGAAGTCGAAATCATATTATAATCAATACGCCAACCCAAATTTTTTGCTCTTGAATTTGCTCTGTAACTCCACCAACTATAATGATGAGGGTCTTTATTCAATTGCCTAAAAGAATCAACAAAACCATTCGCAATAAATTGGCTTACCCACTCTCTTTCTTCAGGCAGAAATCCTGAAGAATTTTTATTTACTTTAGGATTATGAATGTCAATTTCAGTATGGCAAATATTGTAATCACCTGAAATAATTAAGTTTGGAATGGTCTTTTTTAAGCTAGCAATATAGTCGCAAAACAAAGCTAAAAACTCCATTTTAAAAGCTTGCCTTAAAGGGTTGCTTCCTGATGGGAAATAAACACTCATTACAGAATAATCTTCAAAATCAGCACGAATTACTCTTCCTTCAAAATCAATTTTTTCAATTCCACAACCGTACTCAATATGCATTGGTTTTATTTTTGACAGGATAGCTACCCCACTATATCCTGGCTTTTCAGCCGAGTTAATAAAACAAGTATATCCTAAGTCGTTAAAAAGGACTTCATCAAATTGTTCGGGCTTGGCTTTTATTTCTTGCAAACATAAAATATCAGCCTTGGAAGCCTTCAACCACCCTGCTAAATCCTTTTTAATAGCCGCTCTTATTCCATTAACATTATAAGTAATTATAGTTGGCATTATCTTAGTTTTAAATTCGTTTGAGCTGCAATACTTCCCTCAATAATTAAATTGATATGATATTTTCCAGGGAATAGCACTTGTACTCTTTCCCACTCAAAACAATGGGTCATTTCAATGTTTTGGTAGTTGAACTCAGCTGAACTTGTGCAGTGAAATAGCGAATCCGCAACAGCAATTGTAAGTGCCTCAGCACCTGAAACCAACACCCCATCCTTGTCAATAATTTGCAAATAAATAGTTTTCACCTCAGCATTAGAAATGGAGTTAGCAGCGACAGAAAAACAAGTACGAACCTTTTGTACTTTTTTAGCATATTTAGTAACCAACTCCCTTCCAGTACTTCTGTATCGAATGGTCTCAACCTCCATATCAAACACCTCTAATACAGAACCCTTACTTACTTTTTCGGCCAGTTTTTTATTCTGCTTATTGAGTTTATAGTTTTTCCAATTGATGTCTTTATTTACTTTTACAACACTATCTTTTTCCAAAACAAGAACTTCATTCACCACTAATAATGAATCAATATTTGCTAAATATCTTTTTGAAATATCTTTCAAGGTAGTAATCTTTCTTCTGGCTTCACTTAAGTCACTTTTTGTTCTTATTAAGTTCCTGATGTCAGCAATTTGATGTTGAATAACAGAATCTTTATCATGCAATTGCTCATTCAAGTCGCCATATTCATCCAGCAAATCATCATGTTCATCAATAAGGTCATCTAACTCATCACGCAACATATTTTTCTGTTCAATAAATTGAACCTTTAATTGCATTTGCTGTTCCATTTTATTTTGCTGAAAAAATAAAGAGGCAATAAGTAAAAGCACAATGCCAAAAAAAAGAATAATTACTTTCCTATTTCCAGCATCTGCCCATAATTCTTTGAATTTATTTACCATCTTCCTTTTTTGTTTCAGCCTCTACTTTTGTTTCAGGTTTTGCTTTTGTTTCAGGTTTTGCTTTTTCATCCACATAATTTAAGCGTAATTCCGAAAGCATGCCATCCAATACTTTTTCAATATCTTCTGAAATATTTCCATTCGTTTTTGCTTTTAGCATTTCCATTAAATCAATGGTTTGACTTACATATTCCAAATTACGAGTTACTTGCCCAGTAGGGTCAGCAATTTTACCTAAACCTTGCATGGCTGAAGTGTGGAACATATAAATAAGTTGGGTGAATAATTGATCGTTCTTTTCCATAGTTTTTTTATTTAAATACTTTTTGTAATAATGCTGAAGTTCTAGCTTTTGGGTTATTTCTTATTTCCTTTTCTTGATTTGCAATGAGCACAAAAAGACCTTCAATTGTTTTATTGGTTACATAGTCCTCCAAGTCAGGATTTACTGTTTTTGTAAAAGGAATTGTATTATACGTTTTCACTAAAGGATTCCAATATTTAGTAACCTCAACTTGCTGAATAGCTTTACTTGCTATTGGCTTTATTTTAGTGTATAGTTGTGTATTTGTTTGTTTTCTCAAATAAGAAGTGGCTGCTGTATTATCTCCTTTCAGAATTGCAAAAGCATCTTTTATTGACATGCTTGTTACCGCATCAACAAAAACAACAAACACCTCCTTAGCTGCCAATTCAGCAGCAGCATTTACACTCTTTTCAAAAGCCGTAATTTGCGACTGCATCCCTGCTTTTTGCAAAGTTGTTTTCATTTTCTCAGCCTCAGTTGGAAAAGGAATACGAATTGCTTTGTTGGTATAAAACCCATCTTTAGCTGACGCACTTTTTATTGCATTATCAGCCCCAAGCACCAAGGCCTCCTTTAAACCTTTTACTACCTCATCTTTATTTAGTGACGAGCCAATTAATAACGCATTAGCTTTTGTGCTTGCTAATTTTAATATATTAATTTGAGCTGTTGCCCCAAGGGCTAAGCAGAACATCAATATTGAAAGTAAGATTTTCATAAACTAATAATTTAAGTGCTAAAATAAGGATTACCGCTAAATTGAACGCACAAAGAACAATTTTCATTTACATTTGTCTTTATTTTTTAATTATGATTCTTATTGCAGATAGCGGGTCGACAAAATGTAGTTGGGCAGAATGCTCAAAAAATGGTGAAATTATTCAAATGGATCAAACAGTTGGATTTAATCCAAAATACACAACTGACAAAAGTTTGCTAATTGATCTTAAAAACAGCTCTCTTGTATCAATAAAGGATAAAGTAAGTGAAATTCTCTTTTATGGTGCAGGTTGTTCGTCTAAAAAAAGGAATGAAGCCCTTGAAAATTCAATGAGGCATTTCTTTTTGAATGCAAAAATTACAGTCAAACATGATTTAGAGGCAGCAGTAAAGGCGAGCTATAAGGGGACCCCTGTTATTTGTTCCATTTTAGGAACTGGATCTAATTCTTGTTTTTATGATGGAAAAACAATTTTAGAAAATGGGCCCTCTTTGGGTTATGTGTTAGGAGATGAGGCAAGTGGAAATTATTTTGGAAAACAGCTTATAAACTTATATATAAATAAAAAATTACCAAACCAGTTAATAGACAGTCTTGAAAAATGGACTGATGATAGAGAACAAGAAATGATAGAAAATATTTATTCTCTGGAAAAACCAAACCTATATTTAGCCTCCTTTTTTCGTTTTATGCATGAGCATAAAAATGAAGAAATTTTTGATTCAATCTTTAAAAACGGAATTCAACATTTCTTTGAATTACACATAAAGTGTTTTGAAAATTATAGAGCTTATCCTCTAACATTTATTGGGTCTGTAGCTTTTTACCTATCAGATTATATAAATGAAATTGCCGGAAAAGAAGGAATGAAAGTTCAAGAGATCATACAATCCCCCATTGAGAATTTAGTGAAGGAACATTTTTTAAAATAAAAACCCCACCAAATAGGTGAGGTTTCTGTGGGCCCAGTTGGGCTTGAACCAACGACCCCTTGATTATGAGTCAAGTGCTCTAACCAGCTGAGCTATGGGCCCTGTTTAAAAAG
>Ga0209709_10004221_pt1 | contig 11663 bp, 9 predicted proteins | sample ArcticOcean_MG_C_2_FD_187435 | JGI IMG/M metagenome (GOLD analysis project Ga0209709, IMG submission 187435) | Marine microbial communities from western Arctic Ocean - ArcticOcean_MG_CB4_136 (SPAdes) (version 2) | ecosystem: Environmental > Aquatic > Marine > Oceanic | place: Arctic Ocean... | reverse complement strand
GCCAAGCGATTACACACCGCCAGAAACCGTGGACTTAGAAATTTCTGACGAGGAGTTAATCAAACTTTCAGAAGAAGGCCTATTGGCTCTAAACTTGGAAGAAATGCAAACGATTCAGGCACATTACCGAGACCCTGAAATTCGAGCAGCAAGAGCTTTAGTTGGGTTGCCAGAAAACGCACCTACCGATGTTGAACTAGAATGTCTAGCCCAAACATGGTCAGAGCACTGCAAGCACAAAATATTCGCAGCACACATCCATCACGTAGATACTGAGACGGGCGAAGATACAGAAATTGATTCGTTATTCAAGACCCATATCATGAACCCAACCCTCGAGATGAAAGAAGAAGTTGACTGGCTTCTTTCGGTATTTCACGACAATTCAGGTGTTATAGCTTGGAATGATGATTGGTCGATGTGTATGAAAGCAGAAACCCACAACTCTCCAAGTGCACTTGACCCATACGGCGGGGCAATGACTGGAATTGTTGGCGTAAACAGAGACATCTTGGGTACAGGATTAGGCGCTAGACCAATCGCGAATACCGATGTGTTCTGCGTGGGCCCTACCGATTGGGAAGGTGACCTTCCGGAGAACCTATTCCACCCATCTCGTGTTTTGAGAGGGATACATGCTGGCGTTAGAGTTGGAGGAAACGAAAGCGGTATCCCAACAGTAAACGGAGCGATTGTATTCGATGACCGCTATATCGGCAAACCACTAGTCTACTGCGGAACAATAGGAATGATGCCTCGGCGCCTTGCAGATGGAAGAGAATCCCATGAAAAGAATCCCCTGGCCGGCGACAGGGTGTACATGGTTGGAGGGCGCGTAGGATATGATGGAATACACGGAGCAACATTTTCCTCACTCGAACTAACTGAAGAATCGCCATCGAGCGCAGTTCAAATCGGCGACCCAATTACTCAGAAAAAAATGGTTGACATGATTCTAGAAGCTAGAGATGAAGGATTGATTACTTGTATCACAGATAATGGAGCAGGAGGCCTTTCTTCCAGTATAGGGGAGATGGCAGAATATACCAACGGCTGTGAAATAGATCTCGGAAAGGTCCCATTGAAGCAAGAGGGACTTTCATCTTGGGAGATTTTGGTTTCAGAGTCTCAAGAAAGAATGACTGTATCGGTTAAAGAATCAGATGTTCCCGCATTTGAGGCACTTGCAGATTTACACGAAGTAGAGGCGACATGGGTTGCAGATTTCACAAACACCGGTCTTTTCCATGTTGTCCATAACGGCGATACAGTAGCATCTCTGCCGATTGAGTTCCTTCATGACGGAGTTCCACAACTTCGCCTAGAAAGCGAATGGAAAAAACCAGAGCATCCACTTTTCATACCACCTTCAGAACCAAACCATTCCTCCCTTCTTCTACAGATGCTAGCCCGCCCAAATATCGCATCGAAGGAGAAATGGGTTCGTCAATACGACCACGAGGTCATTGCCCAGACAGCAATCAAACCCTTTGTTGGCGTTGAGAGAGACGGTCCAGGTGACGCAGGATTATTGGCACCATTACACGGGTCGACTTACGGCCTTGTAGTTTCTAACGGAATATCACCTCGCTACAGCGACATCGATGCAGGCGCTATGGCGGCAGCAGCCGTCGACGAAGCGGTAAGAAATGCAGTATGCACAGGCGTCGACCTATCGAAGGTTGCAGGCCTTGACAACTTCTGTTGGCCCGACCCAATCGAGAGCAAAAAGACGCCCGATGGGCGATTCAAACTGGCGCAATTAGTTAGGGCAAATCGGGAACTAGAAAGAATCTGCAGAGCCTATTTCGTCCCCTGCATATCAGGTAAAGATTCAATGAAGAACGATTATGGCAGCGGCGAGAATAAGATTTCAATTCCTCCAACGTTACTTTTCTCATTATTCGGAGCCCACCCCGATGTCCGCTTTACCACTACTTCAGATCTAAAACCCGGCGAGAGCTTGTATTTGGTCGGAGAATCGAAGCAAGAACTCGGTGCTAGCGAACTCGCATTCATGCTCAGGGAAAAAGGGGATGCAGAGGGAATAGGTGGAGAGGTTCCACAATTACCCGAACCAGAAAAGAATCTAGCCGCTTACAAAGCATTGACCAAAGCAATCCAATCGGGCACCGTTAGAACGGCTCACGACTGTAGTGAAGGAGGGGTTGGCGTCTCCATTGCCGAGATGTGTATCGGCGGTAGATGCGGCGCTGCAATCGATGTTGATGGCCCAGGCGAAGCCGACCTATGGGGCAGGCTTTGGGGAGAATCACTGGGGCGTATCATCGTTGGAGTAAAGCAACAAAACAGAGCCGAGTTCTTGTCTATGATGAAAGGAAATTCACTAACATACCTAGGTGAAACTACCGATGGCAACAATCTGAGTGTCTGGGACGGAGATGATTTGATTATCGATGCTAATGTCGATGAAATGGTGTCTGCTTGGAAAGGAAGTTTGGATATGATGGGGGGTGACCAGTGATGGTCGAAATTCCAAAAGTAGCAGTACTATTCGGATTTGGAATCAACTGCGATAGAGAAACAGCAGCCGTTTTTGAATTGGCTGGAGCGATAAGCGAAAGAGTACACGTAAATCACTTTGTCAATGGCGACAAAGACCTTTCACAATACCATATACTCGCAATTCCAGGGGGTTTTTCCTTCGGAGACCATCTTGGTTCAGGGCGCTTGTTAGGCAACCGCTTGCGCTTCTCTATGCGAGACCAACTCGAAGCATTTGTAGCAGCGGGTAAACCGATAATAGGAATATGTAATGGCTTTCAAGTACTGGTCAAAACCGGATTACTTCCTGGCAAAGAAGTACCTGATTTCGAGCAAAGGGCCAGCCTTACACTAAACAATAGTGGACGCTATGAAGATAGATGGGTTACATTGGAATTCGACCCCGATAGTCCATGCATTTGGACAAAAGGAATCACTAGACTTGAATGTCCAGTTAGGCACGGCGAAGGCCGATACGTAATGCCATCATCAACAGACCTAGACGAATTAGATGCAAACCATCAGATTGTAACCAGGTACGTTGATCCATCAACCGAGGAAGGCAAAGGAATTACCGATGAAACACTCCCTTTCCCGTTATGTCCAAATGGCAGCATCAGAAATATTGCAGGAATTTGCGACCCAACCGGCCTAGTGTTCGGATTGATGCCACACCCAGAAGCAGCCTATGCCACCTTCCTCCACCCCGAACATACACGCAGCGAAGTAAGTGAAGAAATACTAGCAGAAGGAATGCAAATATTCCGTAATGCCGTAGAATATGCCCAAGCAAACCTTTGAGAAAGAGGTGCCTTTCACTAAGGTATGGCGAGCGAGAAGTTGTACATGGAGAGCATCGACGCAGGCTATCTTAGAGAGTTCAACGCAACAGTAATCGCAGCAGATGAGAATTCTGTAATATTAGACCGGACTCTTTTCTATCCACTAGGCGGAGGACAAAACTGGGACACAGGGACCCTTTCATTTGAAAGCGGCAAAGCGGAGGTGACCGAAGTACGTGGCCGGGGCGATGTACAACATTTTGTTGGAGAGGATCACGGCATCGAGGTTGGAGATGCTATCGAAGGCGAAATTGATTGGGAGCGACGCCACGCCCATATGCGCATGCATACAGCACAACATCTAGTCAGCGGCATCGTCTACGAGATGTACGATGGTGCTAGGACCGTAGGCAATCAAATCCACGCAAACCGGTCAAGAATTGATTTTAACCCAGTAAAATTCTCAGAAGAAATGATAGAAGAACTATTCCACAAGGCCAACGAAATGGTGGAAACAGATCTAGCGGTTACCGATTGTATAATGACTAGAGGGGAGGTCAATGCAATCATGCCTGCAGAGAGAACCAATATGGACTTACTACCAATTTCTGTGAAACAATTGCGAGTAATAAAAATCGGCGACAATGTCGACCTGTGCCCTTGTGCGGGCACCCATGTTAGAGCTCTAGGGGAAATTGGAGAGTTGGAGTTTTTAGGTCGCAAAAACAAGGGAAAAGGAACAACCCGCGTAAGTTACACTCTTGACGGCTGTGAGAGTTGAAACCCCTCCAAATCTACCTGTGACTTATCAAGAAGTTTTTACAGTATAGGCTTATTGAGAAGCCTATAAGTCTAAATCATCATCTAGTAATTCTGACACTTCAGAATGAGCATCATCCCAGTTCTCCCTGTCCCGCTTTCTCTTTGCTAAAGTAGCGGATTCTACAATATCTTTCAATGGTGCTGGGACCTCGGTAGCGGCCTTCCCTGCCTCGATTCTGTCAACCATGCCCCTGTCCTCGCCAAGGCGGTCAGAACGGTCGGTTCGGGCAATGGCTTTGCTAGGAATAGTCCTTGCTCCGTGTTCAACGTCCTCAGCCTCTAGAGATTCCGCCATGTGTTCTAGAATCTCCTCTGACGGAAGTTCATCTTTCCATGGGTTCTGATTACCAACCGTTTGTACAACACTTGTTTTTTCACGCTTTGCTTGAGATGCAAACAACTCACCAATATCTTCACTCGTCGGGAGGGGTTTAGTTTCAGCCATAGAGTTTGCAAGCCGCTGCTGCTCTCTTAATGATGGGCCATGGACTACATCATGATCGTAGCGATTTGGAGATGCGGCCATTGCTAACAAATCTCTAGCCAGTTGAAATAATTCATTAGATTGCGGCGCCTTAGCTATTTGTTCACGGACGCCCTTGTGGTGCGAGATACAAGATCTACATCGCTCACTACCCGCTAAATCCGTAGCATCACAGCGTAGACAACAGGCTTGGAATCCCAAGTCCTTCATCGCTCTGCGCGGCATCGCCATAATATCGGCTGAGCCCCGATAGCAAAGAATCCTTCCGCACGAGGCTTCAAAACACAGCGCGCTGAGAAGGTAGCATGGCGAGGGACCCGCGGGCCGATATACTCGAGGATGACCTCTTCCCAAAGCCTGCTCAGAAAATCCACCGTGTGCACACTCAACAAAGTAGCGATGGCACAATCCATTTCGATATGAAAAAGGGCATTTTTGGGATGAATAATCGCCAACCCGCCCAGTTGCACAAAGGGAAAATTTGGCATTTCAGTAAGGAAGAAAGACATCACCTATTACTTGCTACAGCCGCCTTTACACTTGCTTTGGGTCTAATGAGAGTAGGCGGCGTTTTCGAAATCGATAAATCCGGAGGAATTGGCACATGGGGAATAATGCTTCTTCTTTCAATGCCAGTTATGCTATTAGCGGTAGGTCCTGCGTTTTTACTACACGAAATAGGCCACAAAATAGTAGCCAAAAAGTATGGCTGTTGGGCGGAATTTAGAGCCGACCCTAGTGGTTTGAGATTTGGAATATTATTGGTTGCATTAACCGGGTTCTTGTTTATGGCGCCAGGAGCTGTAATGGTGGCAGGCCTAGTTACACGTAGGCAAAATGGACATATTGCCATAGCCGGGCCGCTGGTAAACTTCGGTTTATTCTTGATTGGAATTCCCTTGGGCGGGCTAGTGCTAGGGCTTGCCGGCGCCGAATCTTCAGGAGATTTATCTTATCTTTCAGGCAGTGCAATCAATCTCAAGGCCATGTTATTTGATTGTGTAATGTTTTGGATAATGGCAAATTTAATTTTGGGGACATTCAATATGATTCCCTTTGGACCGCTGGATGGTGCGAAAATCAAGGATTGGAATGAACCGGTTTGGTTTGCAACCTTTGGAATCTTCATAGTCACAATTTACCTATGGTGGTCTGGAATATTCAGCCCAATAGAATTAGCAATTAGTATAGCAGAACTATTCTGATTCTTCTTCCAAGTACGCATTTCGTACCGGAGATTCATCCAAGTGGAAGAAAGAGTATGTTGCCCACCAGGTAATGATATCAAGACTGTCTACAAGATTACTAGTTCCTGAATGCTCTTCGCCGTATCCTTTACCTGTAGTGTCCATCCAAGCTTCCATCTCTTCTAGAGTATCACAAGTTTGGTGGTAACACCAGTACCCATCGACAAGTCCACCGAATCCCATAGTCACAGTTCCTAGGTTGTCTTGGAAGGCAGCATGATCAGAACGCGCAGTAGTATCCTCGTGAACAATAATTTCAGGTCTGCCGACCTCCAACCAATCATCAACCTTCCAGGTGTCTTCTGGTAAATCAGTACCCAAAAGAGTGGACATCTGGTCTTCGACTCCGATTGCATCGGAACCAATCCACAATGCTAGGTTAACCATCCCAGCCTGATTCATGACATCGTGGTCGATACTTGGGCCAATGTAAACACGCATTGGCCAAACTTCCTCATCCTTAGGGTAGCCATCAGGGTCTACAGTAGTAGCAGGGTCGCCATGAGGTGCACCGCCACCACCTGGCCAATTTACCCCGGCCATATCGAGATTGACATAATTCGTAACCTCAACATCTGGATTATCTTCTTTCACCCAGTAATCGGTCCAGTAATCGCTTCCACGCTTACCTCCTTCTTCTCCAGACCACAAACAGAACACCATCGTGTTGCGGGTTTTGTAACCACTCATTGCTTCTGCGACAGTCATGACCATACTAGTTCCAGCAGTATTGTCGTATGCTCCAACCCTAGTTCCGTATGTTCGAGTACCGGTCAGGTGCGGGTCTAGCAAGATTGCATTTGCCGGCGGAGCGACATCGAAGTGAGCACCGAAAACCATCCAGTTGTCAGGGTCAACTTCTCCCCACCTGTACCCACAGATATTGTAGGCCTCAGGATTCTGTTTCCCGAAAATATCAGTAAACTCGAACCGATGGGTCATAACTTCAAGCCCGAAACTTTCGAGCGTTTGGATAAGGTATTGCGCCCCATCTTCATAAGCAGCATTTCCTTGTCCAGCCCACCGGTTTAGATAACCTACAGCGCCATCGGCAGAATCTGTAAGGTCTAGTGTTTGGTCGGTAAACATTGAGAGATAATTGTAGGTTGTTCGGCCATTGACAACCCCAGTTGAATGCCTTCCACCATCTGCTTCAGAGTATGCTGCTGCCATCGGGCGCTCAATCGAAATTGTAACTACGAGAGTAGAACCACCGTTCTTATCGGACGATTCTATGGTGTCCAACGAGTCTTGCGAAACCCTGGTAATGCCTTGGTTATCATCGCGCTCATGACCCTCACGAGAATACCAAGTCCTCCACGATTCTTCCAAGTCTCGTATCGGCCAATCATCTCTGCCGAAATCGCCCAAAAGAATCACTGCCGTATCTGTACGAGGCGGTGCTAGAATAGTTAGAAGAACAGATTCCCCTGCCTTGAGATCTACCACAGTGGAGTTCTGAACAAACCCTGTTTCTGGATTCAAAATAAGATATGGTACGAAAGCCGACAAGTCTGAATCAGCAGCTATTGTTAATCCCTGAAATGTTCCACCCCTCAATACACTAGGGGTGACAGTTGCATCTCCAACCTTTAAGGAGTCATCATCATCTTCTCCAAAGCAACCACTTAGTGGCGCTAAGCAAAACAACAGGACGAGAATTCCTGCCGTTAGTGGTCGCTGCATACCCCTCCGTGCACGCGACCCCTTCTCAATGCTGCGATTATTTGATGGAACAGGGAAACGAAGGTTTGATAATCTTCTAAGTCTAATTATTATCTGAGAATAATGGTAATGACCGCGCCGCTAATACACGAGTTGCTCAGAAAAAGACGTTGCACGAAAGGAGTATGCCGGCCAAAGAGAACCAAGTATCTCTGGGCCAAAATGGTTAGGTCTGAAGAAGAGGACACAACCCCTCTAATCGAAGGCTAATTGCAAATCTATTGCTCCATTAAACGCTCTTGATGCATCAAGTATACTTGACCACCCAAAACACCAATCAGCAACACCACGAAGAGACTAGGTCGAGAAAAACCAACTTCTCCACCCAGGGAGACAAGTGTTCCAATTTGAATCAGAAGATATCCAGCAACAGAACAAACAAGAGCAGTTAGGGATGTAATCCAACGATAGTTATAGACTCTGTATGCCATCTCCATGCTAATTTCTAGACTACCAGACTCAGTCATATGCAACATTATTCTAAATACAACATGAATAATCTGTGATATTACTGCAATAATTGCTAGAACCATGAATAACACGCCAGCTATAGTAGCGGCCATCATGTCCTCAAAAAATGTACTCATTTCAAACCAGCCAATAGTAGCACTTTCCCCAAAGTAATTTAGACTCATCCCAAAAGGTCCGAAGCCAATAATGCCGCCTAAAATAACAACCCAATCTGAAAATAAACCAATTATCAATAATAAAACACCCAGTGCATGAACGGCGTGCGATAAGGCAACAACGCCACTCATTGGGCCATTGGACGCCCCTTCACCAGCACTACGGGGCCTTGTCTTAGGTGCCTCGCCCCACTCGAATTCATTTTCACAATGTGGACATTCGAATTCCCCAAAAGCACTGTCATCTAAGGCTATTTCTTCTTCACAGTGAGGGCACAGAATTTCAACCATAATTGGCCTAAAGAAATACCCAACAAAAAGGTTGTGCCGGCAAGCGATACCAGATCATGAATGCTCTACAATTCGTTAGGAACTGGAGTTTGGTCCATGTGCAGGAATGCATAGACGGCCCACCAAGTAACAATGTCCCACGAATGAACAAGATTTGCTTCACCCGTCGCACTATCTGTTACCATGTATTCTTCCATAGTCGATAGGCGGTCACAATCACGATGGTAGCACGGATAGCCATCCACAACACCGTTCCAACCTAATGTTGCAACACCTATTTGTTGGAATGAATCATGATCACTTCTCGCAGTAGGACTTTCGTAAATAGCAACCACATCTTCGTAGTTATTTTGCCACAACGGAGATTCTCCTGAAGCAGCCCATTCTTCACGGCCCCTTTCAATTTGATAAGACAAATCAAAAGCATCAGCACCAATCCATTCAGCCAAATGGTACATTCCGGGCTGGTCTATTACATCACCAGTGCCATCAGGACCTAAGTAAACAGAAAGAGCAAAATCACCAGGATAATTTATTCCAGCCATATCGAGATTTAGGTAGTTACTCACAGTAACCCCATCTGGGATGTCTCCGGCAAATGCACCCGAGCCCCACAAACCTTCTTCTTCGGAAGACCATAAGCAGAAAACCATCGTTCTTCGAGCATCAAAATCAGCGAGCACACTTGCAGTGGTTAGTACCATCGAAGTCCCTGCTGTGTTATCGTATGCTCCTGTTCGAGTTCCATATCCGGGCGTACTTGGTCCGGGAGTGTATGCTGCAGGAGGTGCAATGTCGAAGTGAGCGCCGAATACTAACCACTCATCCGGGTATACCGAACCAGTTTTGTAGCCACAGACATTGACAGCCCACAAAACTCCGGTTTGGAATCGATGAATTTGAACATCGAGCCCGTAACCAACCATAACACCTTCAAAATATGTAATCGCATCTTCATATGCGGGGTTTCCATTACCAATCCAACGGTCTAGGTAACCCTTTGCGCCATCAGCAGGGTCTAACAAATCAGGGGTTTCATCAGTGATGAAATCGACCCATTCATAGACATCACGACCGTTTAGCCAGCCACCACTAGCCCCTACACCATTCTCTTCGGTAAGGTCACTTCTTTGATCTCTAACGGTTGTTAGGTGCTTGATTTCAACATCGCCACTGGTAGAGTTCGCAGGAACGATCCATGGCCATTCACCACCAGGGTCTTCATTTATCACAGCCATGACATATGAGCCACGAGAAGAGTCTTCCTCCCAATTCATCCACGATTCATCGGCAGACCTAACCGGCCAGTTTTCACGACCGTATTCGCCAAGCAGTAACATAACATTTGCATTTCTTGGCGGGAATAAAATTTTCACACTAACCGCATCGCCTTCTTTGATATCGAGAACGGTTCCATTTTGTGCCCTCAGGGAGCCAGGGTCTTGGATAAAGTAAGGAATGAATACACTCATGTCCCTATCGGCCTTTAGCTCAATAGTATTCCATTCTCCACCCGCAAGATTGCTTGGTGAAACCTTGAGGTCGCCCGAATCTAATCCATCGTCACCCGCGTCTTCGCCGAAGCAACCCGATAGAGAAGCAAGACACATCACCGTGACCATCATCATAGCGCGAGCGGTATCCATAGCCTTGCCGACCACCATCCTATTGTTGAATGATATGGTCTTTAGTGCGTTACCGGTGTGCGGAACACACTTTCCGGATAGAGGATAAGCGTTATACATGGACCAATGGCCGGATTAGATGATGGCAACTGTTCGCCTCGACCAAAAGTCACGAGCAATTGTGAGAAATATCTCGGATTCGTACATCGATGCAATAGCGAGTTATTTCGGTAACGGGCCAACCGATATCGATGCTGCAAGAGCACAACACCGAGCCTATTACCAAACACTTTCCGCCAACGGCGTCGACGTTACAATATTGGATGCAGACCCAAATCATCCAGACTGTGTATTCGTAGAAGACCAAGCCATAGTTATCGATGGACATATGCTACTTCCAGTCCCTGGCCACGAATCCCGTAGGGGGGAACAACCTCCAATCGCCAATTTCCTTTCCAGTCAATTACAAAACCATCAAATTTCCAAGATGCAACCTCCTGCTATGATGGACGGAGGCGACATACTCCGCCTAGGAAACCTCTTCTTTGTCGGGCGCTCTACTAGAACTAGCGATGCGGGAATTTCTCAATTGAAAGATTTACTAGACCGCCTTGGCCACGAACTTAGAGTGATAGATATACCATCACACTCCTTACACCTCACCAGCATTTGTTCAACACCATCGGATCAAATAATTCTCCTTCCAGAAGGCTATTTGGACCCTATTTCTTTTGGCGAAATGCCAGAGGGTTGCGAGATAATTACAATGCCCAAAGAGGAAGTTTATGGATGCAATACTATCGGGCTTCCTGGCAAGAAAGTAATCCTAGCAGATGGGTATCCAACAGTCAAGTCGGAATTAGAAAACAGAGGCTTCGAATGTATTGTAATTGATATGAGTCAAATTAGAGCAGCAGACGGCTCACTGACTTGCTGTTCAATCTTTTATTGAGCCTACGCGCTTGTTGATATACGCGTGTAGGGTGGCAAACTCGCTGCAGGGGTTGCCCAGCTTGGTCAAAGGCGCTGGGATGAGGTCCCAGTCCGTAATGGTTCGCAGGTTCAAATCCTGCCCTCTGCATTTATTGTTATTCCACACAAAGGGTACCCTTTGATTTAATCGCTTCATTCATCTTCCTTCTTGATAGTGTTTAAACAATAAAATCCAACAAACATCAGAAATCCACCACTCATCATCATCGTTTCATCTTGTGGGTTGGATTCCAGAGCAGGTATCATCCATGATAGCCCTAACGCAATACCCAATATCCCAAGAATCGCATAAGCGACATTTTCCCAATTCATATCTTGTTGAAAGTTTGTTGATTAATTAAGTTGACTCATTAATAGTTGACAGAACTATACGTGCCAATTAAAATAACTTAATACAATGTTCCCCCCTACTTTTAGAGTATAAGCTACCGATTGATTAGGCTAGCAAATCATTTCTTGCGGTCTTGAAAACAACCCTTCCTCTATGCGTAATTTTAGATTGCCAAAGCACATCTTTCGGATTGAATACGCGTAGCATTTGCTCGCGACTCCAATGCCTTCTT
>Ga0209709_10004220_pt1 | contig 11667 bp, 11 predicted proteins | sample ArcticOcean_MG_C_2_FD_187435 | JGI IMG/M metagenome (GOLD analysis project Ga0209709, IMG submission 187435) | Marine microbial communities from western Arctic Ocean - ArcticOcean_MG_CB4_136 (SPAdes) (version 2) | ecosystem: Environmental > Aquatic > Marine > Oceanic | place: Arctic Ocean... | reverse complement strand
TAACAATTAAGAATGTTAATATAGATGGAACTAACGTTGGTTTTTTAGCTATTGCAGAAAATGCAAACGATGTAAGAGCAGCAATTAATGAAAGAAAAAGCTTTGTAATTAGAACAACTTTTGTTCTTATAATTGTTATTTTAATATTTTCCTTTATTTTAAATAAATATTTTTTAAAACCAATTAAAAATTTAGTTAATTACACAAAGATAGTTAAGGAAAAAAGTAAAAAAAAAACAAATATTGAATTACTTAAGGGTAGAAATGATGAAATAGGAGCTTTATCTGTATCATTAGATGATATGACTCATGATTTACAAAAAAGAATAAACAATGCTGAAAATTTTTCCTCAGATTTAGTGCATGAGATTAGAAATCCTCTTACTTCATTAAAAAGCGCTTCAGAGATTTTAAGCGATACAAATGATCAAGAACAAAGAAATAAATTAATCAATATACTTAACCATGATGTACAGAGAATTGAAAGATTGATAACTGACTATTCTCAAATGTTAAAAGATGAAGTTGCGCTAAGTAAAGAAAAAATGAAAAAAATTAATTTAAAATTAATAATTAGATCTGTTGTTGATGATTATAATAATATTTACGAGGCTAAAAGAAGTATTAAAATAGAACTCATAGATGAAGAAAATTTAAATGAATATTTCATATATGGAATTGAAAATAGAATAGAGCAAATTATTGCAAATTTACTAGATAATTCAATCTCTTTTAGCAACAATAATCAAAAAGTATTAGTACAAATTAAGAAAAATCAAGAAGATCAAATTATTTTAAGAATTATTGATCAAGGAAAAGGTTTTAAAGAAAAAAATACTAATAAAATTTTTAACAGATTTTATAGTAATCGACCTGATAACTTTGGTCAACATTCTGGTTTAGGATTAAATATAGTCAAAAATCTTGTTGATTTACATGGAGGAACTATAACTGCGGCTAACAACATAGATAAGAACGGTGCAAATATAGAAATTATTTTTCCTAAAGCTTAATCTTAAGTTGATTATTTAGATTATTGTTGTTAGAAAATCATAAATTTAAAACCTATTTAAAAAATTATTATGGAAGATTTTAAAGTTAAAAATATAGCAGAAGCCGAATTTGGAAGAAAAGAAATTTCTTTAGCAGAGACTGAAATGCCTGGATTGATGGCATTAAGAACTGAGTATAAAGGAAAAGGTCCTCTTAAGGGTGCCAGAATTTTAGGCTGTCTTCATATGACAATTCAAACTGCAGTTCTTATTGAAACTCTTATAGACTTAGGTGCAGAAGTAAGATGGTCTTCATGTAATATTTTTTCAACTCAAGATCATGCGGCGGCGGCAATAGCAAAAGCAGGTATACCTGTATTTGCCTGGAAAGGTGAAACAGAGGAAGAATATTGGTGGTGTGTTAAAAAAACTATTGAAGGCAAAAAAGATTGGAAACCCAATATGATTCTCGATGATGGAGGAGATTTAACCGCGCTAATGCATAAAGATTATAAAGATTTACTTAAAGATGTTAAGGGACTTTCGGAGGAAACTACAACTGGTGTATTGGCTCTTAAGAAAATGGAAACCAAAGGAACTTTATTAGTTCCAGCCATTAATGTTAATGACTCGGTAACAAAATCAAAATTTGACAATTTATATGGATGTAGAGAAAGTTTAGTTGATGGAATTAAAAGAGCCACTGATGTTATGATGTCAGGTAAAGTCGCGATAGTTGCAGGGTTTGGAGATGTTGGCAAAGGAAGTGCAGCTTCATTAAGACAAAGTGGAGCAAGAGTTATGGTTACAGAAGCTGATCCTATATGTGCACTCCAAGCTGCAATGGAAGGTTATGAGGTCGTTCTGATGGATGACATGATAAAGGAAGCAGATATAGTAGTTACAGCAACAGGAAACAAAGATATCGTTACGGCAGACCATATGAGAGACATGAAAGATAGAGCTATCCTTTGTAATATTGGACATTTTGATAATGAAATTCAAGTAGAAGCATTAAAAAATTATAAATGGGATGAAATTAAACCTCAAGTCCATGAAATAACCTTACCAAGTGAAAAAAGAATTATTTTGTTAGCTGAAGGAAGATTAGTCAATTTAGGTTGTGCTACTGGACATCCAAGTTTTGTTATGAGCGCTTCATTTACAAATCAAGTCATTGCACAGATGGAACTGTGGAATAATTCAAAGAAGTATGAAAAAAAAGTATATGTATTACCAAAACATCTTGATGAAAAAGTAGCAAGACTACACCTAGAGAAAGTTGGTGCAAAATTAACTAAACTTTCAAAAGATCAAGCAGACTACATTAGTGTGACGCAAGAAGGACCATACAAGCCAGATGCCTATCGCTACTAAAGGTAGTCAATTTAATATTTCAGCTGAGAACAACACAGCTAACCTAGCAAAAAAATTTTCTAAATATTTGAAAAAAGGTGACGTTGTTTTTTTGTATGGTGAAATAGGTGTGGGAAAAACAACATTTGTAAGACATTTAATAAATAATTTTCAGAATAATAATAATATTCCTTTATCAGAAGTAACAAGTCCAACTTTTAATATACTAAATGAATATGAAATTAAAAATTTGATTATTCAACATTATGATTTATTTAGACTTAAAAATACAAATGAAACAAAAAATATCGGTCTATTAGAAAATAAGACAGATGTAATAACTCTTGTGGAGTGGCCAGAAAAAATAGAAAATAAACAAGAAAAAACAATTGACTTAAGATTTGAGTATGACGAAAATTTAGAAAAAAGATTTTTAACGATTTGTGGGTTAAAAGAAAAAGAATTAAATGAATTTAAATAATAAAAAATTAAAAAAAATAAAAAGTGATGCTTCATTTAGATATTTTTATAGAAAGAAATCTAATATAAAAAATTCAATAATAGTCTATGCAAATAAAGAAAAAGAGAGAAATCTATTAATTTATGATGCCATAAATAATTTGTTAATTAAAAATAATATTTTAGCTCCAAAATTATATAATGAAAATTATAAAAAAAACTTTATAGAGATTGAAGATTTTGGTGACTTAACTCTTTTAAAATTATTGAAAAAAAAGACTACCAATAAATTAAGTTTATTTAAAAGTTCAATTCATTTATTAAATAAAATTCAAAGAATACAAGAAAATAAAATTAAAAACTTTAAAGGAAAATATTATAAAATAGAAGATTACAATAACAAAAAACTATTTGATGAAGCCAAACTATTTAGTATTTGGTATGTACCAAAATTTATATCAAAAAATAAACAATCAAAATTTAATAAATTAATCAAAAAACAAATAGAATTTTTATTGTCAAAAATTAAATTAAAAAATAATATTTTTGTTCATAGAGATTTTCATGTTTCAAATTTAATGAAATATAAAAATGAAATCGCCACTATTGACACTCAAGATGCACTAATTGGGAATAGAGCATATGATTTAGTATCTTTGATTGATGATGTACGTTTTAAGACAACAGTAAAATTTAAAAATAAAATTTATAATTATTATTTAAATCTGAACAAAAAGAATATTAATAAAAATAATTTTAAAAATGATTTTGAAATTCTATCAGTTCTTAGAAATTTAAAAATAATAGGAATTTTTACAAGACTAGCTATTAGAGATGAAAAAATGAAGTATTTAAAGTTGATACCCTATACCTGGAAATTAATTGAATTAAGAATGGAAAAAAATATAATATTTAATGAGCTTAAAAAGCTATTAGATATTAATTTTTCTATTAAAATAAGAAACCAATAAATGAAAATTAATACAGCGTTAATCTTATGTGCTGGTTTAGGGAAGAGACTGAATCCATTAACACTAGACAAACCCAAACCACTCCTAAAAATAAATAACAGCATATTACTTGAAGAATGTATACAGCTAGTCAAAGCTTTAGGTATTCAAAAAATAATTATTAACACATTCTATTTAAAAGAAAAAATTATAAAATTCTTAGACGAAAAAAATTTTGATTTAGATATTAAAGTTATTAATGATGGAGATATTATTTTAAATACAGGTGGTGGGATTTTGAAAATGATTAATTCTTCAAGCGATGCTGATTTTTTAACTTTCAATCCTGATACACTTTGGGATTTGAGTTATCTAGAGCATATTAAGGAAATGGAAATATTTTATTTTTCTAAAAAAATTAAAAATTTACTTATGGTTGTTAATAAACATTTGAGTTTTGATAAAGATTTAAAAGGTGACTTTAATATAATAGATCATCATTTGAAAAAAAATAATGTTAATGGTTTTATTTATACTGGATGTCAAATAATAAATAAAAACTTATTTGAAAATCATCAAGTAAAAAATTTTTCTATTTCTGAAATATGGAATAAATTATTAAAAGAAAATGAATTATATGGCTATGAAAGTAAAAAAAATTTCTATCATTTAACTAATTTTGAAATCTATAAAAAATTATTAAAAAAGTAAGTAAAAAAAATAATTATTAAGCTGATTTAATTTTTTTTCCTATAAATTTAGAAATTTCATCATTTTTATTAATAACATCTTCTTTTTTGCCTTTTGGTTGAAACGCATACAGCAAGTGTAGTTTGCAATAAGAAAAATCTTTTAATGAAGTTCTACCACAAAAATAAAATGAACTCTCATTCGGATGACCACTGGGCCATTTGCAAGAATTTTCATCAAGTTCCTCAAGTTGTTTGGGGCTTTCAGGCTCAAAATCTTTTTCTATAAGAAGAGATTTAAATCTACTTTTTCTTGTTTTTTTTGATGAATCATTAAGATCATCACCATTTTTTTGTTTTCTAAAACTTCCAGCAGTTCCAGATTTAATTTTAGCTGACAGATTTAACCTGTGGGCTTTTCCAATAACAGCATTTCTGCTCATACCACCAATTATTTCTGCTACTTGGCTTGCAGTATTGCCTTTCCCCCACAATTCCTTAAGTTTATCTACTTTTTCGTCTGTCCAGCTCATAATTCCTGTATCTAGTGTATTTAATTTAATTAATAACTACATATAGTTACACATATCACAATTTAAAAGGCAAGTTAAATTATTGTTTTTTTCACACATGTTAGAAAAAAACGTTATGAATATTTACTTATGGTTGAATTGCAAAAAAAATATCATATTGGTGTAAGAAGATTCAATTTAATAAATTGGACGGGTTTTAAAAGTTTATGGTTTAAAGAATGCCAGAGGTTTTTTGTAGTTTGGGCACAAACTTTACTTTCACCATTAATTTCAAGTTTGTTATTTTTATCAGTGCTTACATTAGCTCTAGGTGGTGATAAAGGGGAAGTTTTAGGCTATTCATTTATTGATTTTTTGGCACCAGGATTAATAGCTATGAGCATAGTGGCTCAATCTTTTAGTCATTCAGTTTCATCATTAATGATTGGAAAAATCCAAGGTAATATTGTTGATATGCTGTATGCTCCATTGTCCGCTTTAGAAGTATCACTTGCAATAATATTAGCCGCAGTTACAAGAAGTTTGCTTATTGCCATTATATCGATATTTGTGTTTTCATTAATTATAGAAATTCATATTCATAGTTTTTTTTATATTTTTATTTTTGCATTTCTGAATTCATTTATTTTAGGATCCTTAGGTTTTTGTACTGGGTTGTGGGCTGAAAAATTTGATCATACAGCTACAGTTACAAATTTTATTATTACTCCACTAAGTTTTCTTTCAGGTGTATTTTATTCTATAGATAGATTGCCATCTTTTTTTCAATCAATAAGTCATATTAATCCATTTTTTTATATGATTGATGGTTTCAGATATGGATTTTTAGGAGTTTCAGATGGATCTATAAGTTTTGGATTAATTTATTTAACTATACTTGCAGTACTAATATGGTTTCTTGCATTTTATCTTTATAAGATAGGCTATAAAATAAAATCATAATGCAATGAGCGCTTTAACAAAAAATTACAATAGAAAAAAAATTGCTTTTAAAAAAGGTAAAGGAAGTTTCCTTTACGCAACAAATGGAAAAAAATACTTAGATTTTGTTCAGGGGATAGCCGTAAATTCACTTGGTCATGCAAATCCAAATTTAATAAAAGCAATAAACCAACAGGCAAAAAAAGTTTGGCATGTATCTAATTCTTTTATAATACCCGAGGGTGAAAAATTAGCTAAAAAATTAATACAAAAAACATTTGCTGATTCTGTTATGTTTCAAAACAGCGGAACAGAAGCAACAGAAGCAGCAATAAAAGTTGCTAGAAGATATTATTATTCAATAGGTAAGCCAAAAAAAAATAGAATCCTTTGTATAAAAAATTCTTTTCATGGAAGAACATTGGCTGCAATTTATGCAAGTGGATCGAAAAAAATGACCGAAGGATTTGGGCCCAAAATAGATGGATTTGATCATTTCAAATTTGGAGACCATAAATCTTTAAAAAAATCTATAACAAATAAAACGGCAGCAATAATGATTGAAACTATTATGGGAGAAGGAGGTATTAAAGTGATTCCTAGCTGGTGTTTACGAGATTTAAGAAAAATTTGTAATCAAAAAAAAATTTTGTTAATTTTAGATGAAATTCAGTGTGGGATAGGAAGATCGGGAAAATTTTTTGCATTTGAATATGCAAAAATAAAACCTGATATTGTACCTATTGCCAAAGGTATCGGAGGTGGTTTTCCACTTGGTGCAGTTTTGATGACAAAAAAAGTAGCTGCAGCCATGATACCAGGCACACATGGTTCGACATTTGGTGGAAATCCTTTGGCTATGTCAGTTGGTAGTGCAGTTTTGGATCAAATATTTAAAAAAGGATTTCTTAAGAATGTTCAAAATATTTCTAAATATTTTTACTCAGAATTGAATCAAATAAAAAAAAAATTTCCCAAGATAATTAAAGAGGTAAGAGGAGTTGGACTTCTTATAGGTTTACAGTTATTTAATGATCAAACAAAGTTTATTCAAAAATTAATGGATAATAAATTATTAACAATTAGAGCAGCAGAAAATACAATAAGAATACTTCCACCATTAACAGTTAAAAAACAAGAAATAGATTTGGCTATAAAAATTATAAAAAAAGTCTGTATTAATTATTAATAAAAATGAAAAGTTTTATTAACCTTAAAGATATATCAGCATTTGATCTTAGAAAAATAATTGAAGACGCAAAGAAAAGAAAAAAAAAAAGAAAAAATCTTAATACTTTAGACGTAGATAAAGATAAGCCTTTAAAAGGAAAACTACTTATACAAATGTTTGAAAAATTAAGTTTAAGAACAAGATTAAGTTTCTATCTTGCTATAAAACAATTGGGAGGAGAAGTATTAACCTTAAGGCCTGATGAATTACATTTAGAAAATGGTGGGGAAAGTTTAGCAGATACAGCAAAAATATTATCAACTTATGGTGATAGTTTCATGCTGAGAACTGATAGTGATAAAAAATTAGAAGAATTTAAAAAACACTTAAGCATTCCTATTATTAATGGTTTAAGCCCATCATCACATCCAACACAAGTATTATCAGATATTTTTACGATTGAAGAAATTAAAAAGAAATCTATTTCAAAATTGAATATTAGCTGGATAGGAGATTCCAATAATGTTCTTAATAGCTTAATTGCAGCATCAGTTAAATTTTCATTCAATTTGAATATTGGCTGCCCCAAAAATTATACACCTAAAAAATTTATATTAGATTGGGTTAAAAAAAATAATAAAAAAATTAATATTTTTAATGATGCTAAAAATGCGGTAATTAATGCAGATGTTATTTTTGCAGATAAATTTGTATCTTTAAATGATAAGGTTAATAAATCTAAAAAAATTAAAGATTTTAAAAGCTTTCAGGTTAATTCAAAATTGATGAGTGTTGCCAAAAGAGATGCAATTTTTTTGCATTGTTTGCCAAGAGGTTTTGAAGTTACAGAAGATGTTTTTTTAGGAAAGCAGTCAAAAGTTTGGCAACAAGCTCTTAATAGAGTTTATGTTCAAAAAAGTATTTTATTATATTGTTTTGGAAAATTAAGGTAGCAGTTTAGGATTGTCACTATTTTGGTTTAAATATATTATAACCGAAGCTCTATCTTTTTCTTTTTTTAATCCAGCATATGCCATTTTTGTTCCCTTGATCCAAGTAGCTGGTTTTATTAAAAAACCATTTAGTTCTTCAAATGTCCATTCTTTACCATAAGATATTAAAGATTTGGAATATTTATAATCCGAAATATTTCCCACGGGTCTTCCAACCACATTATAAAGAGATGGGCCAATTTTATTTCCACCGCCCTGAGCTATAGAGTGACATGCTGCACATTTTTTAAAAATTTTTTTCCCATGATTAAGGTTTCCCATTGCCATAAATGCTGTAATATCAATTTTATTGGCTGCACCAGATTCACTACTTATTGATGCGGTTACTACTTCTACTTTATAGCCAGGCTTATCAGGTTTATTTACATGGAATGCATTATCTGTAATTTTATTCAGACCAACAATAATTGCTACAACTATTATAATTGCAGCTATAATTTTATTTATTTCTAACGAATCCATTTTAATTATTATTATTTTGAACGTATAACATGATAATTTAAAAAATACCTAATTTTTAGAATATTATTTTACGTCCGTTAGACGCATAAATCGGGTAAGTTTAAGAATGTCTAAAACATTAATTTTGATCCCGTCTAGAATATCTGCAACTAGACTTCCAGGTAAACCCCTTTTAAAAATCAATAATTTATCAATTATTTCACACGTTGTTAACAAAGCAAAAAATACGGAAATTGGCAGAGTTGTAGTGTGTACAGAAGATCAATCAATATTAGAAGAAGTTGTAAAAAATGGAGGAGACGCAATTCTAACTGGCAATCATCATAAGTCGGGAACCGATAGAATATTTGAAGGGTATCAAAAATTAAAAATCAAAGGTATTGATTATATTTTAAATATACAAGGTGATGAACCTTCAATTGATGAAAATGATATTATAAATTTAAATAATATGATGATTGAAACTAATTCAAATATTGGAACCTTAGGAGCAGAAATTAAAGATAAAAAAATGTTTTTTAATGAAAATATTGTTAAAGTAGCTACTGAAGAAAAGTTAAACACTAAAAATTCATCTTTAGCATTATCATTTAAAAGAAACCATATTTTTAAACAAAAAGAAAATATATATCATCATATTGGTATATATGCTTACAAAGTTAAGACTCTAGAAAAGTTTATAAACTTAAATCAAACTAAAAATGAAGTTCAAAATAAATTAGAACAACTAAGAGCTCTTGATAACGATTTAAAGATTAATGTATCTTTGGCAAAATCATCACCAATTGGTGTTGATACGAGAGAAGATTATCTAGCCTTAAAAAAAATTATGGAATATAAATCTTAAAATGAAAATACTTTATCAAGGTTCTCCAGGGGCTTACTCACATTTGGCCGCATTTGAAGTTTATCCTGACGCTGAAATTATAGCTTGTAAAACTTTTGATGAATGTTTTTCTAAAGCCCAACAAGACGAAAATTTAAAAATTATTATACCTGAGTCAAATAAGACTACAGGAAATATAGGAATTGAATATTTAATTTTCAAATATCGCTTAAATATTTATGCAGAACACTTTCATAAAATTGAACATAATTTACTTGGCCTCTGTGGAACGAAAATAACTGATATTAAAAATGTATTTTCGCATGCTCAAGGATTATCACAATGCTCAAATTTTATTAAGAAAAATAATTTTATAGAAAATGTAAGGGCTGACACAGCAGGCTCAGCAGAACAAATTTCAAAAAATAAAAAAAAATCAGATGCTGCTATTGCTTCAAAGTTAAGTGCTAAAATTTATGAGTTAGATATTATCGAATCTAACATTGAGGATGAAAAAGGAAATACCACCAGATTTTTAATTATGGGTAAATCTGTTCAACAACCAGAATTTAAAAAAAAAAAATATATAACCTCTTTTTTATTTAAATTAAAAAGTAAACCAGCTGCACTTTATCAGTCCCTCGGTGGCTTTGCTATTAATGGAGTTAATTTAACTAAACTTCAAAGTTTCCCTGAAAAAAATTCATTTTCTTCTCATTTTTTTCTGTGCGAATTAGATGGGCATATAGAGGAGCCAAAAATTCAAAAATCTCTAGAAGAATTGGGACTACATTGTGAAGATTTTCACGTCTTAGGTGTTTTTCAAGCAGACAAGTTTCGTGAAAAATAATTTATAAACTTTTATTGTAGAATAGAAAACATTACTGCTATAATAGTGTTTGGAGGCTAGAGGTGTAAGCTGCTTGAACCCGACCAGATCTTAACGGAAGCAATCGTAGAGACAGTTATTCAGGTTCTAGTCTCCTTATTAACATGAATAAAAATACAAAAGTTCTAGCTTTAAAATATAGACCTCAAACATTTGATGATTTGATAGGTCAAGATGTTGTTGCTGAGACAATTTTAAATTCAATTAAGTCAAATAAGATACCTAATGCATATCTTTTTACAGGAATTAGAGGAATAGGAAAAACGACTACGGCAAGAATAGTTGCTAAATCTCTTAATTGTTTAAAAGGAATAGATAAACTTTGTAAAGATGATTTATGTGAAAATTGTACAGCAATTAGCGAGTCAAACCATATTGATGTTCTTGAAATAGATGCAGCTAGCAAAACAGGAGTAGATGATGTTAGGGATTTAATTGAATTTTCAAGATATGGCCCAACATCCTCAAAGTATAAAATATTTATAATAGATGAGGTGCACATGCTAAGCAAGCAGGCCTTTAATGCTTTGTTAAAAACTCTTGAAGAACCACCAGAGTATTTAAAGTTTATTTTTGCAACAACGGAGATTAAAAAAATACCAATTACAGTAGTTTCTAGATGTCAAAGATTTGATCTTTCAAGAATTAAATCTTTAGAACTATTAACATTTATTAAAAAAATTGTAGAAAAAGAAAAAGGTAAAGCAACAGAAGAAGCTTTAAAACTCATAGTAAAAATTTCAGAGGGATCTGTAAGAGATGCACTTTCATTACTAGATAGGGCACTAGTTAGTCAAGATGAAGGAAAAGAACTCAATTTAAAGATGGCACAAAAATTTTTTGGTTATTTTGATAAATCTAACTTAATAGAATTATTTGAATCTATATTTAAAGGAAATGAAAAAGAAGTATTAAGAATTTATAGAAAAATTTATGATCAAGGAGTTGAACCAAGAATATTTTTAAATGATTTTTTAGAATTATTATATTATTTTAAAAATATTTTATCTTTAGAAATGGAGGGAACAAATTTTTCTTTAAATGATGATGAATTTAATAAAATTAAAGAAATCACTAACAATATCAATAATGAAACTCTATTACTTTTTTGGCAATTTTCTATTAATACATTAAATGAAATTGACATTGTTTCTAATCAAAATTTATCAATAGAAATGTTTCTTGTTAGACTTATCCATTTAAAAGAAATTTCAAGTTTATCTAAGAGTTCACTAAATGAGATAAAAAAAGATATGTCTGAAAAAATAGAAAATAAAACAATAGAAAAAGATTTATCTAACACACAAAGCCAAACTATCAACCAAATAAAAAATATATTTCAAGAAAAAAAAAAAAAAAAAAAAAAAATTTTAAAAAAAAAAAAAAAAAAAAAAAAAAAAAAAAAA
>Ga0209709_10004219_pt1 | contig 11668 bp, 11 predicted proteins | sample ArcticOcean_MG_C_2_FD_187435 | JGI IMG/M metagenome (GOLD analysis project Ga0209709, IMG submission 187435) | Marine microbial communities from western Arctic Ocean - ArcticOcean_MG_CB4_136 (SPAdes) (version 2) | ecosystem: Environmental > Aquatic > Marine > Oceanic | place: Arctic Ocean... | reverse complement strand
CGTCAATGCGTGGGCGACTATCATCACCATTAGGATTGAATCTCATCATTCCACCCCTATAATACGCTTGCTTTCTTCTTCAATAATTTTCTGTAAATATACTGCTAAATCCATAGCCTCTTCTTGGGCATGGATGAGCCATTCAAGGCGGGAGATAGGTGAGGTTTCCATTGTAACCCCGTACTTGCTCTTGCCTACTTCTGCTCGCTGTGCAATCTTCTTGCATACTTCATCTTCTATCCTACTCATTTCCATCACCTACATATGTTGATAGTACTGTTTTATAAAACGCTGTATTCTCATCCCAGTATTGTATGTTAAAATTAGGGAAGTGGTTTTTCCAATGCTCATCAAATTGCTTCTTAGCATTACCCAGTATACTACGAGCAAATACTACACCTTGACTTGCACCTACAGTTACCATGTAACCTATTAGTTGGTTCATGTCTTGAGCATTGAACTTGTTTTTCTTAACTTCAAATACGAACATGTTTTCATCATTAGACGCTGTTACATCCATACTAAGATTAGTGTCCGTTGACTCTTCCATCTTAACATCTGCCCAAATTATTTTACCGTTTGGGAGTTTTTGGTCTTTCAAGTACTTAGCCAAACCGTTACGGATAAGCGACTCCGATATTGAAGAGTCATCAGTTTCTTCACTTGGATTAAAATAACTACTTATTTTATGAGTTGCTATAATTTGAGCAATCTTCTTCTTTATTTCAAGGTACTCTTCTGTCTCTTGTAGTGCATCCTTTTTAGGGGTGGTATCTAAATGACCCTTCTTTATTACTAATTGACCCACAAGACCATTAAGTGATGTATGGTTCTTAGGTCGCCACTCACTAAAAGGGCTGAATACACGATGGCAAATCACTCGCCCGTCTTGTACAATATCTATACCACCTCCATAACTTGTCTTCTTCCATACACCTTCTTCATCATCGGGGCTGATACCTATAGTTAGTTCCGCTACTATGTTTTCAGTCACAATTTCAGTTTTTATTAAATGTACTTTAGTTAATGTTGTAGGATGAAAATATGTAGGAACTATAGGTTTCACTGTGTGTATGATGTCATCACCATTTGCATCAGTGGTAATTGAATTAGTTTCCATATCATACTCACAAATAGTTATCACACCACCTTCGCTAATGAACTTAGCATATCGTACTCCTAAGTTTTCTTTTAATGGAGTGATGCGATTAGCCGCAGTTACTTTATGTAATATATTCATTTCAAGTATAGTACCAGTATTATGTGGTACTCTCATAGATTTTTTAATCAACTCATTACCTTCATATCCAGTAATAGCATATGAGTCTTTACCGTCATATGACTTTAATTGATGCAAACCTTTTCTAATACTTGAGTTACCGAAATATGCAATAGCGTTTTTCATACCAACGCCATGTTCGTGAATGGTATCACCCATTGATACACCCATAGCCATTGCTTTTGGTAATATAGAAATGGCTATACCGCTACCATTATCCGATATAGCGATTCGTTTAATGGGTCTTTGTCCATTATTGTCAACAAGCAAAGAGATGCGTATATTTTTAGCCGTACCCGTTGCGTTATCCACCAGTTCATTTATTGCCGAATTAAAGGTAAACCCACTTTTTGACATAGTGTTAGCCATCATTTCATTGTTACTTTCCATTTTTATTCTTTCTTCACTCATTCTTCTTCACTCTCCTTTTTCTTATGTAATTCAGCACACTTGACACCAGCGCAAAAACGGAAGCCTCTATGTGCGGGTAGTGTACAACCACGCTTACAGCATTGATTCATCAAATACCACCCCTGTACAAGCGTACTTCACCTGTCATACCAATTGATTGAGTCGTAGCCTTAACAGGCTTAGGGTACAATCGCTTTTGTGACTTAGGTGTAAGGTCAAAGAACTCACCTAATGTCGTCTGTCGCATTTCTATACCACCGCACTTACAACAGAAGTTGTAAGTCTTTTCAGTGTTATCTTTCTTTTTCCATATCTTCCAATTCATATTATCACCAGTATTTTTTCAAGACTCTTCTCGCAGTTAGGCCGTCTAAATCCCAACCCATAGTTTCGTACACTACCTTCAATTTCTTTGTTATCCATTTGTTCACGCAGGTACTCCAATCTATAGAATAGTCTGCCAGTTGATTAGCGTCATCATAGGCCACCACATTACAAGTAGGTTGGCCTTCCGGTACACCGTTTATGAATACCCACTTAACACTGTCACCCTTTTTAAATTGAGTGTGATTGTATTTATTTGAGTATCTTGCGGCCTTCACTGCATTAGGAACTACCTTATCATAATCCTTCATGTGCTTGTTGATACCACCGTAGGATGACACCTCTTCTAAGTCACCCTCTTCATTGTAAATATGCTTCACAGTAGGTCTAATTTCTTTGAACAAATCATCTTCATTAGCACCAGTACATATCAAGTGGAACGCCCTACTTTGTATATCCTTACAAAGCGGGGGCGCATGGGATGCTTTCATAGCGAATCCCGTTACCTTCATCTCGCCCGCATCTTCTTGTGGCCAAGACTTGATACCAAAGTTCCTATTCTTGATACCGGCGGTAAACCAGTAAGGGAAGAACGCCTCCAACTCAACATCAAGGTATTTCATATCCAACTCATCCTGTGCTACACCTGTAAGGTATTCAGCAATCCATTCGGCTTTATCAAACGGTACTTGTATGTACGCTGAATCTGTATGCCCTGCCAATGCTCGGTAGCCCTGTTCTTCGCTCTTCTCAACAAGCATACTAATGGATTCCCTTCCAAGATATGTAATGCATTGAGCGATAGGGTAACTACTCCATTGGCCACCGAAGTTCTTACTACCACACATACCGTAAATCGCATTCACTGCAACCTTTACGGCTGTCTGTAACATGTTGTAACCCAGTTTTACATCAGCGTCATCAGTCTCACGCATGAGGCGTTTGTACTCCTTACGAAGTGCCAACATCTCTTTCACGACAGAAGGTAGTATACCCTCCTTGTCTTGATGCCAATGGTATGTACCACCAGTGCCTTCAATAGCAGTGCCAGTATCATCATACTTCGGCGGTACTTTCAGTGTTAATATATTTTCACCCGCCGCTTCTGCTTGAGTTGTATAACATAAATTAGCACTTAAAATAATATTAGGGTACAGTGATGCGAAATCAACCAACGCTACATTTTCATGTCGCCCTGCTACCGGAGGCATTACCCATGCCGCCTGTAGTTCAGCCCTGTCTTGTGAGTATGATGATGGTGCTTTCAGTTCGGTTCGTCTTCCTATCAGTCCTCTAAAGTAACGGGTCACTTTATGGGTGCTACCAAACGATACACCTGCTAATTGTTGCATGGCTATATGATATGAAATACAGTTTAACTTCTCATCACAGTCACGCAGTAGTGTAGTGTCCACTAAACAATAGTCAACGAAGTCGTCGTAGTGGTCGTACCAACCGTTGTGAACATCCATCCCTTCTATCGTGTTTGTTAGTTTACCACCGAATCCAAGTTGAGTGGCGAACCAATCTAACTTGCGTGACTGTGCCTTACCCTTACCCGACTTTTGCCATATGCCTTCAAAGCCACTGCCATCAGTGAACGGTGAGGCGGTATCAAACATCAAGCGACCCTTGATGGGTTGAGAGGTAGTGCGGTAATCACCAGTCTTACTCGGTGGTAATAGGTGGTTTAGTGGTGATAAGCGGTCACGCTCTATACCTAACCTATTGTACAGGTGAGGTAGGTCAGCCCAAGCGATAGCGTGTGCTACCAGTATGTCGGGATTACACTCTTCAAGATATGTCAAGAACCCTTCGTGCATATCATGTTCACCAGTATAGGTGCGTAGTTCATATCCACCGTACCTGTCAATCCATTCAGTCTTCGTAATGTTATCTCTTGCACTCTCTTCACCCCAAGCGAATACAACAGGGTGCTTGCTAAAAGAATCCGATACAGCCATCACTGTAGTACAATCTTTATCAGCATTTTTGTACTGTCCAGTATTCCATTCTAAATCAAAATACCATATGCGAGGTTTAAACTCCGGTATCTTATCGGGATAGTTAGCGATTGTAATTTGGTCTAAGTAGTTAAGGTCAGCCTCGTATGTCTTGTTCTCGGATAGTTCAAAAAGTTCTTTCATGCGCCATAATTTATTAGGGTTCTCCACTGTAACTTTCATTAGTGGTTTACCATCAAGTCCTGTAGCAGTTATGTCTGCATGAACAGTACCACCGTTACGCTTTATAGTACCTATCTGTCTTAGTGATGCGGATTGAGGAAACCAAAAGAACGGGGCTACATAGTCATCATCGCCCTCCATAATGTATCTCTCATGTAATACTCCATCAGCACCACGAGTGCGCTCATAGAGAATGATAGGCTCATCATGACTATCTTTAAACCAATCAATTATCATCAGTCATCACCTACATCTATTATCAGTAGTAAAGTATTCAACTGCTCAAAAATTACTGGTGCGGATTTGCCCATGTGTACTCTCGCTTCACCATCATCAAGGTACTGTAAGCACTTAGGTAAGGCGAGCGAGAATAACGACTCAACAGTAGTAGCAGGTCCATCAGTGTCCGATATAGGAAGGGTAGTGAACAACTTACCACTAACCGCTTTACCTGCCACTATACCCATCTCTTCCTCACCGCAATGAACCCTTAGTTTGAAGTCCGTATCATCGGACACCACGCTTCGCATACCGGATAGTGAAATCAAATCCTTTGTTTGAGCAGTTGCGTGTACAGACATACTTGTTTTACCAAAGAAAGCCCAACCGTTTTGCTGTGACTCCATCAGTAACCCTCTTATCGTAGCGGTCTTGCTTGCTGATTCTATGTCGTCGGTACTCGGCAACTGTAACTTGTTACCGCCGCTTTCAATATGTAGTGGTTTGATACTGGTAGTCTGCTTCATCGTTATGTCATCTGTATTTGATGCCTTGAAGAACTTGAACACCTTGTCCATGTCGGCGATATGTATTACACCCTCTTCATGTATTTGAGCAGTTAAGAAATACTTTCGCAAGTAAAACGAAGCATACCCTATCTCAATTGTTATCCGAGAACCGGCGCAATCTAATCTCAAATCGGTTAAGCCTTTGCTAAAGCCCGATAAGAAGGAGAGAAAGTCCTTTCTATTAACTGTAATTTTTGTCATATATATCACCTATCTATGTGGCAGGAAAGCGGTTGGACCACCACAGCCCGTTGGGGGGAGAAACCTCGCCGCTTATTATTCCCAAACCTACCTCATAAGAGTATCAAAGCGTACCATCATATAAGTCCGGTAAGCCATTCCAAGTGTATTCACCATCGGGTCTTGTCACGAAGACAGTACGAGATTGGTTCACCAATTCGGGATTAGTTTTGCACTTAGTATATGTAGCAGTGAAAGTAGTTTTCTCTAATTCACCCTCTTCATCATGATGCTGATTCTCTTGCATTATGAGGATAGTAGGTAAGTAACCGTTGGTCTTCTTTTCCCATGCCGGTTTCCACTCATCTACGCTACCCGACTTATAATTGAAGTTAGTAATGGATAGATGTGTCTCCCAAAATACTCTCACTCCAAGCCTTACAAGGTCACGACTCAATCGTGTCAGTTGGTGGAAGCGAGAGTTACGCATACCCCATGCTGTCTGTGACTTGATTTTCTCCATGCCACTACCACTGTAGTCTGCCGATTGAATTGCGTCTTTCGCCATCCCTAAGTCAACGATACGCATATTGTGATTGCATACCTCAAGCCATGAGTCAATACCGCTTACCAGTAATCCCCAAATCGGCTTGCCCTTTTCTGCTTCTGTAATGAAATACTTCATCAAGTCCATCATACGCTGATGGGTAGCGGGATAGTCATGCGCTGTACGGTCATTCAAACTCATAGTCCAAGGATTCCAAGACTTGATGTTGGCATCATTGTATATGGATGAGTTTAGTACTGCTGTTCCATTGTCAAAGTCTATGCACTGTAGTATCGCATCCTCTTCCTTGCTCTCATCATTAACGAATGCGTCAAGAACAATAGCCGACTTACATGTGCCGTCATGTCCTGCGATTCCTATGAATTGGTGAGTGAGTAGTTGATGTTTGAAAGCCTTCTCTTCGGCTCGCAGTGCGGCGAATGGGTCGCCATTAACGACCTTCTTCACCGGCTCAACTACAGCCGCCGGTTTAGTTTCCTTTACGGTTTGTCCAAATCCTGCCATAATTATTCCTCCTGTGAGTTTGAAGCGCAAGGCGATTTATGGTTTCCCATAGATGCACAAGTGTCTTCCCCCTTCTGTCCATCGGGGTTATACTCCATGATGTGAACCTTCACTACGGTATCACATATTTCGCATACAATATGGTTTATTGGATTACTCAAATTGCCCAACTCCTGTATCGCCACCGCTTGCTCGTCTTCGGCATCGGCGTGGGTCGCCATAGATACCCATTACTGAAATCTTAGGAGTAGTTACACCATCTCGGTCTTTCATACCTATACGGCCAAAGACAAACACAGTTGAGCGTTCAGCGTATTCATACGCATCTTCACCCCAACCGCTTGTGAACGGTTCACACATCTTACCAACAGCACCGGAAATCCAACAGTCAATGTCACCAGTAATTGTACTGGCTAAAGACATACTGTAGTTGTGTCCTTCGGAGTCGTATTCAGTTTCACGAGGTTCAGTACTCATGCGATTGATTGTACCCTTAGTGATTACAAGTGGCCCGTATACAATGTTCCTGCCATCAATCTCGGAGTGTTGCTTGTCGTTTTCATACGCCAATTCCAAATCATCAATAGGCTTATACAAACCATGATTTTCAAGATATACTTCTTCACCAACAGCACCATCGCCCATCCAATACTTACTCGGATTCATAACACTTCTTGCCACTTCGGGTACAAACTCGTTAGTGTAGTTAGGTGTGAAATCATCATAGGTACTTAGAACATCTTTGAAGAACTCGTTGCCGCCTTCCTTTGGAGGGGTAACTGAAATCTTACATGGTCGCCCAATGTCAAGTGACATGTCAGCATTATCGTTAGTTAAATCAACCTTCCATAATGCTACATTGCCGTTAGATATAAAGTCCTTTTCTTCGCCACCTAAGAAGTAAGCGTAACGACCCATGCGTTCCGATGAGGATGGTTGACCCTTGCGAGTCAGCATACACAACCATGTGTCCTTGAACTTGATACCATGAGGTGGGTCTTCGGATGAAGGGTTAGAGAGAACGGTAAGCCCCTCTTTGTTATTCACTGCCCATACATCGCCTTGCTTATCAAACTCACCAATGCGACCCGAACCAATTGCTTGTGCAGGGTCTTTGTTGAACAGTGCGACATTAGACTTTACGATGTTTGCTAAGCGGTCTTTCTTTCGGTCTGCTACTCCTACGAAGCATCCAACCCATGTACCACTATTACCACTGCTTGCTTTTCTTGATTGAACAAACGCTTGTTCTGCCCAATCAATGAGCAGGTCGTCATCCTCTTGAGAGAAGTCTTCACAACCCCACTCTTTCTTGATGTACGCAAGGTATTCCTGCTTAACATCTTCTGCGTTCTTGTTGGTGCGTTCAGCATACGCTGTGATACGCTGTGCCACACCAATAGGTAGGGCAGTATTAGTTGTCGCTGTTGCGAAACCATTACCCCCGTCTTCATCATCTTCTTCATGCAAACTCATTTGTTTTTCACCTCTATTTCTCTTTTTATTCTCGCCACCAATACATCAACGAATGCCGTATCGCTTCCTGCCCACTCATGAACTTTGTCCATCATGTCACCCCATACAGCAATTACGCTGTACGCAGTATCGGGCGAAGAATCAAATTGACCTTTGACTGTTCGGTGGAATTGGTTCATCATGGCTAACCTGTTACCATGACTGTCTAATGATTTATGCAAACTCTCTCTTACGGAATTATATTCATCCTTATACAAATCATCCCACCAGTCATCTTCACTGGTGTCTATGATGTAGTTGTTGAGTGCGTTAGGATTCTTAGGCGTGGCCTCTAATAGATTCACTGCCGCCCTTAAGTCTCCATTGGTATACTCTATGATGGATTCATAGTGCTGTTCCCATTCAGCAGGCGCATGACAATGTTCTGTCAAACGCATGAGATGCTTCGCACCTTCTTGGGATGAAACCCTGTTGAATATGAAAGTCGTACAACGACTCTTGAGTGGTGCTTTGATTTTTTCGGGGTGGTTGGCTGTCAGTATGAATAGCACTCGGCTTGCATACTTCTCCATAATACCCTTTAGCGAGTCCTGTGATGGCCCTGTTAGACCATCGGCCTCATCAAGTACCACTATCTTACGATTGATGCCTACACCGCTAAGGCGTGAGAATTGTTTTACTTCTTTACGGATATGGTCTATGCCCCTGTCATCACTGGCATTAGTCCACATGACATTCATATCATTGTTCCACTTGCCGAGCATAGTATGGATGATGGCATTAGCCGCACTGGATTTACCTGTACCTGCCGGTCCGACTAACAAGAGTGCCGATGGGTAATTGTCAGTAGCCGCCCATTCGTTGAATGCTTCAACAAACTCGGAGTTACCTACAATCTCATCTCCACTACGGGGTCGGATTTGCTCATTCCAATTTTTCATCTAAAATCAATTCCTTTTACTAAGTTGGTTTATATAAGTTTTAGTTCAGTTCAACGGTTTTAAGCATTAACCACGCCATCCCATTTGTTACTCTTACACATATTATCACTTGCCCATAGTGGTTGCAAATTGTTTAATGCCCAACACTTCTTAAAGTCTTCACACTCGGTGGTCGTGAAGTTAAATGATGCTACGGGTCTTATGTGGTCTATGTGCCACTCACTCATATTATCCCATGAGTAGTCGTTCTCTTCTGTAAAGTGGGATTCAATATGTTCAATCAATTCTTCTTTAGTATATCCAAGTAATGTAAATGTTTTTTCACTCTTTCTAATTCCTCTTTGCTTTAACACATGAAGGATTCCGTTTCTAATCCTTGAGCAAAGATTGGTCTTTGGTTCTTTAGCCCACCATCTAACCCTACATAGATTGGAACAAAATACAATATGTTTTGCATTCCCGCTTGGAGTAAATACTGTATCACATTCTTTGCATTCTTTATCTTCAATAGGATGCTTAAGAGCATATGCTTCTTTTCGCCTCTTGATAATTTTATCTCGGTTGGCTTTTGCATACGCTTTCTTTTCTTTAGAAAGGTGTTCCCAGTTATCTGCTCTCCATTTCTTCTGCTCAACTTTGTATGCTATACCGCTACAAGTTTCATTACAATATATTGCGCTTGGTCGCTGAAACTCTTCACCGCATATTTTACAGTTAGCAATCACATTCTTATTGAACTTCTTCTTGTATTCCTTTATGTGTGCTTTTTTACATTCAATGCCACAAATACGCTTGTCCTTACGACCATGAGTAAAGATAGAGTTACAAACTATACATTTCTTTTCAGTAGGTATTACTTTTTTAGATAGATTCTTTTTTAGATTAGAACACTTAGGGGAACAATACTTACTATCATGCTTACCGATATATTCCGTTTTACATATTCCACATTTCTTTTGTAAATTAAGATAATTTTCATACTTATTTCTTTTCGCATTCTTTTTTGCGTATGCTTCGGGTGTCTTCATCTTCCTTCGGTTTGCTTCTCTCAAACACTTAGGATTACAATACTTCAAATCCTTTCTCCCCAAATAAGGTTCAAACTCCTTATTACAAATTAAACATTCTTTCATTCTAATCCCTCGTTATAATTATCCCACAGTTGAACCCAGTCATAGAAGTCTGTCCACGATATGTTACCCCTTGCCGAAGGCATAGGATTAGCAAGCATCCACTTGGTACGCTCGTAACCATGCCTGTCGTGTAATAGAGTCTCATAGGGCGCAAGTGCTTCCACCCACGCCTCAACCTCACTCATGCGCTTCGCTCTATACTTTACAGGCAGGTCATGTTCATCGCACCATAACTGAATAGCGAGTCGCTGATGGTCTGTCATGTTCTTCATCTCAACATACATGGCAGTACGGAAACCGAAGCCCCAATTAGACTGGGGTACAGACACCGAGAATCTTACTTTCATTAGTATAATACCCAATCCTATGTTACGCATCGTTTCACTCATTGTCTTCACCTACCAGCATATGATAATCCACCACTTGGTCTATGTCACTCACACCCATGTTGTCATGCGTACCATCGTAGCGCAAGTGCCAGCCCTCGCTCGGACTCCATGTGTACACCAGTGACAACACTAACCCATCGGGTATGTCCATTAGACTATGTGAGTTATGTAATGACAATTGCTTACGCTTTAACGAAGTCTGCAATTCAAACGGTAGTTCTTTCATCCTAAAAGAACAGGTATCAACTACATCCATGCCATCCTTGAATCCGATAACAAACTCGTAACCTATGTTCTTTATCTTACGAACAGTGAGTGCTTGAGCGTACAACTTGATTGAGCCGCTTGTGAGAATATGATATGTACCGTCATTAAAAATTATGAAAGCACCTTTGGGATATTTGTTTAACAGTGAAATAGATTCATTCCACGAAAGCGTCATCGGTTCTTGATACACCGAGAACGGAACTTCTGTATTGATGGTGTGATGCCGCTTAGTCTGTAACGGGTTGACCCACGACCAACATGGTTCTATGTCACCCATCTGTGGAGTATACTCCGTATTGACATCACCGTTCCTACTACGCACCACTCCTTTGCTTAGGTGAAGAAGGGTAGCGCAGTTGGGTACGAACCACCACTGTTCGGGTTGGCTGTTGCCTATCCATCGTTGAAGCCTTGTGAATAGAGATGGGTTAGTAATAACTTCACCCTTAATTTTCTTGAAAGCAATATCTATCAGTGTTTCTGTAGGTGTGCCGTCACTTATTGATGAGTTGATGGTCGCCCACTTACGCATACGCTGTTTGATGAGAAGTAACCGTTCATTCAGCCCCCACCTCCATACCAACTCCGCTTCATGTGTGTTCATTGAACGGCATAGATTCACCACCCAATCCTCATCAAGTGACTGAATGTTACGGAACATACTGGTGATGTTATCAAGCGTTAGTGTACCACCTGCTGAATCGGATGACTCCCAAATCAATACTTCGGTGAGTGTAGCACCGTTGGCTACTGCATCCAACTGTTCTATGAATACACCACACTCCTTAGCCAACTGTACCTTGACCGCTTGGCGTGTCATTGAGAGCCTGTCGTCTGTTGATAGGAAAGCCCACAGTTCATGTGCTTCTTCTATCGTTAGGTCATCTATTGTTAACCTATGAGGTAGTTTAGAAATGATGATAGTCGCTCGTTCTAACTTCATTCATCATCACCTATGTACCTAAAGTGATTCTTGGTTTGTTTAATCAGTTTGCCTTTAAACATTACATCAGTTAATACCGATGTTTGTACCCTTCTCCAACCTAATTCCTTTAGGCGAGTAGTCTTAATTAAAGTAGTAAATCTCTTAACAGGATATTCATTGTGGTATTTCCTACTCCCCTTCCCCTCTTCCATTCGCTCATACTCTTTAGCGATTAGAACATATACTGGTTCAGCGAGGTGGTCTTGGTCTTTTGGTAATGAGTTGAGTACAGCAGTA
>Ga0209709_10004218_pt1 | contig 11671 bp, 9 predicted proteins | sample ArcticOcean_MG_C_2_FD_187435 | JGI IMG/M metagenome (GOLD analysis project Ga0209709, IMG submission 187435) | Marine microbial communities from western Arctic Ocean - ArcticOcean_MG_CB4_136 (SPAdes) (version 2) | ecosystem: Environmental > Aquatic > Marine > Oceanic | place: Arctic Ocean... | reverse complement strand
TGTCGTGAGCTTCGTTAATTGACGATGTATCGTCTGCTTGTTGACTTGGGTCTCCGTCCTTTGGACCTTCATCAGAAATCGGTAAGACAATCTTTGTTGCGTTAGGATTCCAACGGTGGTCGGAAGCGGTTGGTGGGTTTCCTGGAACGTTGCCTACTGTGTCTTTCCATGAAAGGCAAGCCCAGTTTGACCCTGGGCCCCAGTCTTCACCAGAGTAGCCAGAGTAAGTTGCGCCGTTGTATACAGTACCAGGTAGGGTTCTTAGTCCACCGGTGTCGTCAAAAGGCACTTGTCCCAGCGGGGTGCTTCGAGGTCCGGAGTTCATGTTGTGTCCAGCACAATTGCCTGTACTAGCAGCACCGGGTAGTGTGCCGCCAAGACCATAAATGGTCTCGTAAACGGTCATGTTACCTTCTTCAAGCATTGGTTTGATACCTTTGAAGTTACCACCGGATTGGAAATTTCCACCGTAGATAACAGTACAGACGTCAGCCCATTCGGAGTACATGGAACCCGATGTATCGACAACGAATACTAATTCCACCTTACCGCCGCGAGTATCATCCCATGCGATTTGAACGTAATCATTAGCGTCAACTACGATATCAGGGTGGCCTTTGTGTCCAATAATAGGAGTTAGAAGGGTTTCGTCAAAGAGTACGATTACATTTTGTACGGCGTAATCCGGCTGTAGCATCTTGTAGTAAATCTGTGGTTGTTGGAAGAACATATCCAACGAGTCGTAGTTATCTTGCCATACGATGTGGACATTGCCTTTGCTGTCTACATCGATTGCTGGCCAATCACGGTTGTTGATGTGCTGTGCAATAATGATGTCATCGATTGCAGTTAGTGAATTATCGTCAGACACAGAGCCGTCCATGGCGGTTTCGAAAGGATGTAGAGCTGTGTACATGATCTTGTGTTGGCCTGAATGGTCAGCCCATGTGATGTGGACGATGTCGTTATCGTCGATTACCATATCTGGGTGATAGATTTTGTGAAGTCCAGAACCTGTAACTTGGGTGGCGTCGATTATAGTATCGCCGCGTGGTGATATCATAGAGTAGTATAGGTGTTGATTAGAACGACTCCAGACTACGTGAACGTTTCCTTCAGAGTCTGAAGATACTGCGGACATACGGTCTGATGCGCCGCCTCCATCAACGACTTGTATTGCTTCTGTAATCACAACTTGGGTTGCTGCGGCAGGCGCTGCTACTAAAATTGCTGATAATGTTGAGAGCAGCATTATTGCTGCGAGGCTGATTGACTTCATTTTTTGTCCCATGTGAGTACCTTCCTAACGACAAATCAACGCCGCATTACTCCTACTTAACCGCGTCCCCCTCAGGTCATAGAAACGGTTTGAGACAAAGGAGGGGATTATATCCAATCCGAAGGGTCGAATCCTTCACCAAAAGACATCGATTCATCAGTATGTATTTCCTTTGGTTGAGATGGCGTTTGGCGCTCTTTAGAATCTTGCTTATTTTTCCAATCATCAACTGGGCCCGGCTTACCCGAGCCCGTTCCAAATGTGTATTTTATATCATGAATGATGCCGAGTTTTGCAAGCCAAAGCCGACGGAGGTTCTGCATCATTTCGTTTTTAGATAAGCCATCAAACCAAACCGGTTCACTAACATTGAATGCTTGAAGCGGCCCCAATCTTTGATTTCCTGAATGGCCTAGATGAATTCCCCAGTCAACGCCAGAGGCAATCAATTGCATCCTACATTCGTGAATCCACGACTTCCATTCTTCATCATCATCTTTCATTAGTTTAGCCATCGAATTCTGCTGGCCTGCGTCGACTCTTGTCATCGAAGATATTGCCAATAAATCCCGGCCCTTGGGGATGACGATGGCAAACATGTGCCCATTTTTTCCCTGGGGGTATTTTACTAGCAAATGAAGATGAGCGCGCTCGTCTTCTTGTTCCCTAATTTCTATCCTTTCACTGGCGAGCCAAGAGCGAACCAGCCCCTCTGCATCCACGGGCGACATAGTGTAGCCGAGACGGTCAACTAACTTGAACCGTTCACTTTAGCAATTCGCGTAGTTTTACCAATTTTCCGCTTACTTTAGAGTTGTTTTTTCTACGCCTAAACCATTTTGCCGAATCAGAAATTGAGTCCCAACCTTTTGCAAAAGACACACCTGATAGCCAGAATAGAAGGATTAGCGCGGTCCAAAGGGAAATTACTGAAACTGTTTGTTGCCATGTTTCATCGCCGATTAGAGCCATCCACTCTAGGCCGAGTTCCGAGTTCAATTCTGAACTATAAATTACAGATAGTATTGTGATTAATGCCGACATGATTGGCCACCAAAATAGTGAGCCAAACATACCGAATAAGAAATGGTAAGAGGTCCTTGCGTCGAGGCCCTCGTCTGTGTTGTCCCCAAGTAATCTACCACCTGCTACCTGAGGGGCCATTCCGACTAGTATTGTTGGGAGAAGAACGAGCATTGGGATCAGTTTGGCTAGACCGGTAAGTACACCTTTTGGTGAAAATCCTCTAAGTCCATCGCATTTTGAATTAATATCCCTTCCATCCAAATTGGCACCGTGTAAAATATCTCCAATATTAGTGGCTATTTCCTTAACTTCTGCGGAGGCGGGTTTGGCCTTTAGTGCCCTTACAGCAAGCACTTCTTCGCGCCAGGTTAGCCCTGTTCCGCTTTCAATTCGGCTTTGAGCGTGAGCGATTACTCCATCACGGAAAACCTCACTGTAGGTGTCTCTATTCGGAGTCATTGGAGCTAATTTCTCTTCTAGCGCGTCTCGTAAAGCGATTACCATTTCAGAAGGCGGCTCCATCCAGTCGCCGTTTTTTACAGCTTGAACCAATTCTTCTGGTAATTTATCCCCTGGTAGTTCTATCGGGTCGCCATATTCAACCCAGCAATCTGTTCTGAAAAGGTGCCTGGTCCTGAAATGTAGACCGGTTGGAATGAGAACTGGACTTGGAGCATCTATTGCTTTTGCATGCGCAGCAGCAGCCAATACTGTCCTAAATGGACCTGTTTTTATTCTGATTAGATGGCTTTCAGAATGGCTTGTTCCTTCAGGGAATAGCGCGCAAGCAAAACCATGCGAAATGCCTGTTGCCAAATTTAGTAATGAACGCCCGTTAAGATATTCGGCTTCTTCTTCAGAACATCCCCCGCGCAATAATTCCGCCTTTCTCACCACTGGCTGGACTGCAAACTTACGGGCCCAAAATCCTAGAATGGGGCGTGTAACCAAATCATGCCTTCCACCTATTACGAACTTCTTCGGGTGGGTCAATAAAATTGAAATTGGGTCTACCAAGCCGTTGGTATGCCATGCGCAACACATACTACCTCTGTCGGTAGGGATTTTTTCCACCCCTGTAGCCTCGAATGTCCGGAGGATGTTTTTGGAAGTCCTCCTCAAGCAAAAATATCCAAATTCCATAAAAAATGGAGAGCCAGGATAGGCCTTATCGAATTTTGGCAAGGGGGTATTCACTAATTTGTCATAATCCATTTTTGCTGACGAGGAGGATAATACAGGTAATAATTCACCGTAATGATCTCTTGCGCCATCCTCTCCGCCTTTCATTTTGATGCCCCCTTTATTTTAGCACATAACTCTGCTAATCCCTGATAATCAGGGGGGTTTGCTGGGTTTGCTTCTGGGAACATGGCCGGTAACGCTTGGCCTCCATCTCCTTCGGCTCTAGGAATCACATGGACGTGTACATGGGGTATCTCTTGGCCCGCCATTGGTCCGTCGTGAACTACAACTGTGAAATCCTTGGTTTCAAAATATCCAGAAAGTGTGCTTTGAACCTGCTTTACCCCGTCAAATAAATCTGCTAAATCCGACTTAGATAGTTCGGCAATTCTCTGGACTGGGTTTACTGGAACTACCAATGTGTGGCCCTTTGCGCGGGGAAATACATCGAGGAAAGCAGCCCAATTCTCTCCCCTTCCAACAAAATTACCCGGTATCTCCCCAGATAGTATTTTTTGGAACAGGGTCGCCTCTGCCATAGTTCTTGCAAGAGCAACCCCCTCAAAGTATTGAGGGATGATTTATGGCTATTTGCCGGGAGAAAGGACCCAGGTTCCTGAGCCGCCTTTACGAATTGCAAGGGTAGACATGTTTCCATCTTTATCCACCAGGGTATGATGGATTTGATCTGAATCGGTTTCTGCATAATCTGTACGTTGATGTGTACCTCTACTTTCGGTTCTAGAAAGTGCACATTGAACTGTTGATTTGGCAAGTCTAATGCCTGCCTTCAATCTCAACGCTTCTAGCAAGTTGGTGTTAAACAAACGACTACTGTCATCGAGATGGATTTTGTCCGCTTTGCCTTCTAAGGCCTCTAATTCCTCTGCCGCTGTTTGTAATCCTGCCTCGTCACGAGATGCTCCAACTTTCGAATTCATGATTTCGATAAGTTTTGTGAAAAGTGTTCCTGTTCTCTGAACCGGCCCTTCTTCGGAACCCGCCATGTCGAAATCCAAATCTGCTTCTGCAGAACCAAGTTGGGTCTCGAGTGCTGAACGACCGGTGAATGATGCCGTAGATGCATGTTGTGCTGCATGCTCACCTGCTGCTGCGCCACCTGCTAATGCATCCAGTAATCTGTTACCGGCAACCATGCCAGCACCATGAACTCCAGAGCATGCTGCATCGCCAGCAGCATATAGTCCGGTAAACCATCGCGACCATTTGCCGGAAATAGCACGACCTAAATCGTCGGTAGTAATTCCGCCTAGTGTGGTTGAAACCTGTGCACCAAGGGGTATGGTTTGTCTGGACATGTTAATTCCAAGTCTTGTCGACAATAATTCAGAAGTTTGGGCCCACCATATGCTAGACTCGCCCATCTTTCTAGCATCCAGTACCGAGCCTTCTTGGCCGATTGCAGTTGCAAGTGTTGTGGTGTCGGCAAAATCCTCTACATCAAGCGGGTTGCCGTTTGGAAGGTGAAGTGTAGCGCCATCAGCAAGCATACCGAGTGGGAGAACTACATTTGTACCGGTGACCGCTAAAGGAGCCCATGCTACAAACTCAAGATTTCTAACTGCTAAACCGGCCTTCATTGCGAGGTCTAATCCTAGACCAATCGATGTACCAGTCCAGCTCCCTTCATATCCGCCATCAGCGATAATCACACACTTGGCTTGGAGGGCATTGAGTTCCCCAGTAGTCATATCCAATGAGATTAGCCCATGTATTTCTTGATCTGTGTGAACTAATTGTAATGGAACTTGGTCTCCGCGTCGGGCGACCCCGTGTTTCATGCACTGCTCTTCTAATACCTGCTGGGTTTCACGAATCATCGCATCTCCAGCTCCTGCTAAACGGGGCAGACTATGGCCTGCTGCCCTGCGTACAAGGGGTATGCCGTTTGAATCTCTTCGGAAAATTACGCCCCATCTTTCTAAGAGGTCGACTTGGCGTGTTGCTTGAGAAATTCGACTTGTGACAATATCTTGGTCGCAAAGGAATCCCCCTGCGCGAATTGTATCGTCTCGATGAGATTTTGTTGAGTTCTCTTTCAATGGAGCCGCAATACCATCGCTAGCAGTTGTACAGCCCGAGCCGAGACTGTCTGCAGACATCATCAAGGTGGTTGCTCCTGCTTTGGCGGAGTTAGCGGCGGCGCGTAGTGCTGCGGGTCCGTCTCCGATTACGATGATGTCCCATGCTTCCATGTACCCAACCTCCAGTAAAGTGGGCGAAGTGAGGGCATGCCATAAGGAACGCGCTTAAACTCTCAGGATGGGTTAGTGGTGAGGTCCAACGAGGGTAATGCTGATTCGCCTTTATGGCGGGCTTTCAGCATACGTTTTAGGCGTTGTCGGGAAAGTGCACTGTCGCCCGCGAGTACTTCGGTTCTGATAATTCTCGACCCGAGTATCGTATCATCGTCGTCGCGCAAAATCACCTGTACGTTTCGTCTACCGCGTACCCCTGACACCCAAGCAACTCCAATCCACAAAATTACTCCTCTTTCAAGATATTTTGGCATCCAATCCAAGGCGTCCTCGATAAGCGAATCGGTGAGTTTTACCGCGCCGTTTGGACCGGGGCATGAATTTAATTCAAAGCGGTGAACTTGGCTTTCCGGCATTCCGCCAGGTACAATCACCTCTACTCTGAGATGCCTGTCGTTGAGGGTCTGATTATTTAGAGCGATGAACAGATGCCCCATCCCGTTATCGCACCTCGATGCTAGTGCTAAATCCATCCTCCAATCGTCCTTGGTAATGGTGGCTGAGCCGGAAAGTAGGTCGTTTTGAAGACGGTCTAATAAATCAAATACCTCCACCTGCCACGCCCTTGCATGTTCGATTAACCTCTGAAGTTTTACCCAATTGAATTGCGCATCTTCATCTAGTAATAGATTTTTAATTGCTAGGGGTTTGATGAATTCTTTCAACTCGCTAAGTGTCTCTTCCTCACTAAGATTACCGCGACTATTCAGATGTAACAAATACAAAATACGCTCCCTCGCTTGTTTTTGATCCACCCCGGGGAGAATTGAATGGGAGATTTTGTCTTCCCATGTATTCCATAGCAAGGAATGGTCGGGATCTAAATGCGCATAGACCAAATCTCCCAAAATCGTGTCTAGTTGCATTGGGTGGTGGGTTGGGGAATGTAACACTAGGTAAGGTAATTCATCCCCTAATTTTCTGATATCATCAGTAGTAAATATTGCATGGAACGATAAGGCAAGGCTGGTTGTTAATGTGATTAATAGGACAAGATTGTAGGCTAAACCGTCCGACTCTAGGCCTGCTGCTAAAATAAGAAGGAAAAGTGAACCTGCTGCAAGGATAGATGCTGTTGCATTATGTATCCTAACATCGTTTAAAGCGGCTTTTATTCTATCCATCCCTGGCTCCGCCATCATATCTCTTTTCACGCCTTTAACAATGGCTTCTTCTTTCCAAAGAGAGGAGCGTAATACAAGGGCTGTCGTCGCTCTTTCCGCGGCAATGAATGCTGGCCCAATTGAAATTAGTAGCATGGGAATCCAAAGAAGTATCATCGATGTTGGCCTAGTTAGTGGATGGTTAGGTGCAATCACTCCCGAAAGGGCGGTTATCGCCATTAGCAAACCTGCTATTCGCCTCATCATCAGCACTACTGGCTTGCATGCTATTTTCCCATACTTCAATCGATGGTTTTCAGCGGATTCGTAATCTAGCAAGGTATTTGATATCGAATCTTCGCTTCGGTCGAAATCCTTGCTGTAAGGATTTGGTAAGCCAGCCCCTGTCCCGGGGATGACTCTTTTCGCCGATGAGCCGCTACTCATGTAGTACATCCATATGTTGCGAAGGTATGTCACTTTGGGTGACTTTTTACTAGCGATAGGTTGTTGAAAGGGGGGCCTCACCGATGGGTTGGACACGTGGCCCAGCTGGATAAGGCGGCGGCCTCCTAAGCCGCAGATCGCGGGTTCAAATCCTGCCGTGTCCGCTCGTTATTTTCACTTATATTGTCTGAGACGCAGATATCTCTTTCACCCTGTGGAGGAATTCCTCCAATTGAACTCTGCCGTGCATTGAAGTCTGTAATTTTACATCGCACTCGGCTAATGCATTCAATAGTTCACAGAGCATAGATTCGTCGAGTAAAAGCCGCCCAGTCGTTAGTAATCTATGGATATGGTGAACCACATCGTCCCCTTCCAATGCATGTTCGCTCATCACCTGATCAAGCGTGCCTAAGGCCCCTTTCAGGACCCTCTTATTTCGCCCGGCTTGCTTTTCCCAACGCCAGTCGTGAACCCTTCCTCGAATTGCTTCTTCCAATACTTGTTGTATGCCGACCAATGTTGTTGCTGCAACTACCTTTTGCAGATTTTCCCTGTCGTTAAGATTTTTTCTACGTGCGAGTAGTTCGAGAAGAAATACCGCTCTGCGGAGATTGCCGTTTGCAACGTGTGCAATATCCCCTAGGATTCCCCTAATTGGCGCTAAGTCTTCTTTTTCAACTATTTCCTCGAGTCGTTTGGTAATTATTTTCTTTGATGTTGTTGGAATCCTTACTTGCTTCGAGCGTGAGCGTAAAGCATCGATTAGCCGAGAGGGTGAACGGGCTGTAAATATGAATCTCGATGTTGACGATGTGGACTCCATCATTCGTCGAAGATACGGTTGTCTTGTAGGGCCGAGATGGTCGGCGTCTTCAATAATAATCAAACGGGATACTTTGCTTGAAGGATTTATCTTGAGGGGATGGTTTTCCTCTCCCGCAGGCGGTACGTCTCCTGCGACGGCGGTGGTGATATTCGAATCGAATGAATCGAGAGATGAGCGCCCAGCCAGGGTATCCTTCGAAGAGGAGCCTTCTGGTCGCAAAAAATCTTCGAAGGTTTTCATCGCTCCAGCACTACGAGCTAAATCTCTTGCTTGGAGAACGTGGGTGGTCGATCGCCAAGACGGCCCCAATATCTGGCGGGCGATTAAGCGCCATGCTGCCGTCTTACCAACACCAGCAGGTCCCGCCAGAATTAGATGAGGAGGGTTTGCTTGCACTGCGACTTTGCGTAGATTGGTTTGAATCGTTTCGTTCATCGCCAATTCATCGAATCGCCGAGGTGAATGGGTCTCAAGCCACGATGCCATTGGCAATGATTGTTGAGAGTAGGTCTTTCAACCCCTCGGTTTGCTTTAGTGTAGAATCACTCTGCATCAAGGATTTTATGCCCTGTTCTTCGTAGTTTGAGGAAAATTCGTGTTCCACAAGACTTGCAAGTCATGGCTGGTTGCCACTTGCCTTCTCGGTCACGGGTAAAACTTTGGATGGTGCCGCAATTGGCACACTTGTAGTCAACAGTGAGGTCAGCCATATTGTTCACTCTCATCTGCGCGACCAGCCTCCCCTCTTTGAAGGTGTCCTTTCACACAAGGAATGTTCATGGGTGGCGCGCGGTGAGACAATAGCATGGCAGAGGGCAAGCTCGTTATCGATGTCGTCGACAATGGAGGCCAGTGGACGCACCGTGAATGGCGCATGCTGCGTTACCTAGGCGTCGATACTCAAATAATTGAAAATACGACTCCGGTTGAAGAATTGAGAGAGTTGGATGGGCTTGTCCTATCTGGCGGTGCGGCCCGTATTGGGCTGTCTGGAGATTTGGGAAATTGTGCTGAGTTTTTAGAACTAGAAATTCCAATTTTAGGAATTTGTGCTGGCCATCAATTTATGGCACGTCATTACGGTGGCGACGCAAGAGAATCTCCTGAGCCGGAATATGGGGCCATGAGTATTGACTTGGTTGAAGGCGGGGGCAAAATTTTTGCAAACACTGGAGAAAAGCAAATTGTTTGGGAAAGCCATAACGACGAGGTTCATGAGTTGCCAGAAGGATTCTTTGTCACAGCCTCGAGTGAGTCGTGCAAGATTCAAGGCATGGAAAATAAAGTGGGCGACAGATTCGGGTTACAGTTCCACCCTGAAGTCAACGATTCTGAATTCGGAAATGAGATGTTTTCCAACTTTGTTGAAGTTTGCCGTAAAGCAAAGAATGCCTAACGCGTTAATTCTTTAACTAACAAATCGGTGATTATTTGAAAGAAATGCCGCATTATCCAGTCACACCGTTTATCGGATTTTCCGACCCGGTTAGTTCCCTCCTCCACCTTACAGCTGCTGGCGTTTGTCTTTGGTTCGGAGCAATAATGCTATACAAATTCAAAGGCGACCTCCTTACTAAATTGAGTCTTAGCATCTTTGTTTTTGGAACTGTATTCATGTTCTCAATGAGTGGTGTCTATCACTTGTTAGATCAAGGTGGAACCCCTAGATATGTGTTACAGCACCTAGACCATGCCGCTATTTGGATAATGATTGCAGGGACATTCACGCCTATTCACATCATCTTGTTTACTGGATGGAGGCGATGGGGTGTTCTGGCCATCGTGTGGACTGCTGCAATTACAGGTGTTGTTTTGAAAACTATTTTCTTCGATGATTTCCCCGAATGGCTCGGACTAATCTTCTACCTTGCACTAGGCTGGATGGGCGTGATTTCAGGAACTATGCTTGCTAAGCAAACTGGATGGCATGAGGTGCGTTTTCTGGGATACGGCGGCATTGCTTACAGTTTAGGGGCCATTTTCGAATACTTTCAACCGCCATTTTTCATCCCAGGGGTTTTTGGTCCGCATGAAGTGTTTCATGTAGCAATAATTTTTGGTGCTTATTTTCATTGGATGTTTATTGAACAGCATTCCACTCTCCAATCAAATATCCCCTCGTTAATTGAAAATGAGTAGGTGGCTGTGTGGCACTCCGGCAGACATTAGAATGTATAATTTCAAACATCTCAAGAGATACTTTCTAACAACAACAATCAAAACCATGTGACGCTCATAGACCGTATGGGTTCAGACTTGAAACAGCACTACATTCCTATATCTCGCTCCAGAGTCAAGGAGGAGTTATTGCAGTTGGACGGGTTGACGGATGAGTTAAGCGCTGGCCTTAGCAAAATATCTCAAATGCTGGAAGTGATTTGGCATCATTCCTCTCATGCACAATTAGAGAAACTAAAAAACCTGTACGAAAGCATGAATCCTGATGGGGCTGATGTTCCCGATTCTGTTGGCAAAGAGGGATTCCTTGAGACATTGAGGAAAGCATTACACAATGGTAATTGGAAGGAGATTAGTCAGGAAGAGATAGATGCAGCTCATGAAGGTGAGAATGTTTTTCCCATCAGCCTTGATGTCAGATTAGATGAACTCGTGACATCGCATCTATTCAAACTCGGGGAGAGTTCCCAACCTGAAACGCGCACTTCTTTGTTCGGCTTGAGGAAGGAGGAATTTACAGTCGAGGCCTTTGATAGGGTCATTCAAGTCCTCCAGTACCATGATGAAGATTGGTTCAAAGACAATAAACGTATGAAACATTATCCTGGAGAGGTTGCCGCAGGACTGCATCTAAGGCTATTCAAGACCGTTCCAAAATTAGATTTGGAAACGATATTTCCTAACACTTCACCAGAGATGCGTCATATCGACAAAATCAAGATTTTGGCCCCTTTGTTTGGTGGATTGTTCACACTTCTGTTTAAATTTGGACCCTTATTACTCGGGGGAAACTCAGGAAATACTTCGGTCTCAATTATCGGTGGTATCTGCGTCGCATTCGGCACATACATCCTGAAATCATACATGTCCTACCAGAAGACGCGAGATAAATACCAATCACAGATTTCAAGCAATCTTTACTTCAAGGGTCAAGCAAACAACGCTGCGGTACTAAATATGGTCATCGATATGGCGGAGGAACAGGAAGTTAAGGAAGCTCTCCTCGCCTACACCTTCCTGCTCATAGATCAGAAAACTCACGATTATGAATCTCTTGACATAAGGATAGAGCAGTGGTTACTGGATACATTCGATGTCGAGGTAGGATTCGAAATAGAGGATGCGATTAGAAAACTCGGCGACATGAAACTTCTGCTGAAGAAAGACGATGGCTCGCTGTCAGTCTTGCCAATCAAAGAGTCTTTGGAAATACTCGATAATTATTGGGACCAGATTTACAGTTACTGAAGGTCTAACCACACAACGTCCATTCAAACAATAATTCCATTCGGATGGGTAGCGTCTAGAATGACCCACGCAAAGCCCATTCAAACACAAATTGTAT
>Ga0209709_10004215_pt1 | contig 11674 bp, 14 predicted proteins | sample ArcticOcean_MG_C_2_FD_187435 | JGI IMG/M metagenome (GOLD analysis project Ga0209709, IMG submission 187435) | Marine microbial communities from western Arctic Ocean - ArcticOcean_MG_CB4_136 (SPAdes) (version 2) | ecosystem: Environmental > Aquatic > Marine > Oceanic | place: Arctic Ocean... | reverse complement strand
TAATACCTTCTGCTTTTTTATCATTGATATACTTAACTGCAGCTTTTGCAGCTAAACGACCTTCAGTAAATGATCCAGAAGAAAACTTATGGGCACTTCCACCAACGGTATCACCTGCACCAAAAAGACCATCAATAGTTAACATTCTGTTATAACCCCAGAAATATTCTGGTGGAGATAAATCTTCAGGTCCACTAACCCAAGCTCCAGAACAAGTTGCATGAGAACCCATAACATAAGGTTCAGATGTAGTTAGTTCAGGATTTGTGTATTTAGGATCAATATTTTGAGAAGCCCAAACAACCGCTTGACCAACAGTCATACCTAAAAAGTTTTCCCAACCAACAGTTTCTAAGTGTGGATCTTGGAAAGCTTCAGTAGTTACCATGTGAATGGGTCCACCACCTGCAATAGTTTCTTGAATAAATGCGTGATTTCTTAAACAAGTTGGAGTTGGATGGTGATCAATATATTCACCAACTAATTCTTTAGTTTGATCATACCATTTCTTCTCATAATTCTCTCCATTTGCATTTTGAGTATATGTTTTAAGGTGTAAGAAGTATGCTCCTACTGGACCATATCCATCTTTAAATCTACATAACACAATTCTATTTTCCATTTGTGTCATTTTAGCTCCAACAGCAATAGGTAATGCATAAGCAGAACCATTACTCCATGGTGCATACCAAGTTCTTCCCATTCCTTCACCAACTGCTCTTGGTTTGAAAATGTGAGATGCTCCACCTGCTGCAACAATTACAGTTTTTGCTCTAAATACATGGAAGTCACCAGTTCTCATATTAAAACCAACAGCTCCACCTACTCTATTTTCTTGAGCCTCATCCATTAAAAGATGAGTAATCATTATTCTATTATAAATTTTATCAGCTGATTTTTTTGCAGCTTCTGCAACGATTGGCTTGTAACTTTCACCATGAATCATGATTTGCCATTTGCCTTCTCTAAGATAACGACCAGTTTTTTCATTTTTCATCATTGGTAGACCCCACTCATCAAACATATGAACTGTTGAATCAACGTGACGAGCCATGTCGTAACCTAAATCTTCTCTAACCATTCCCATTAAATCGTTACGTGCGTATCTTACATGATCTTCAGGTTGGTTTTCACCCCACTGCATACCCATGTAACAGTTAATAGCGTATAAACCTTGAGCAACGGCTCCACTTCTATCTATATTAGCTTTTTCAACACAAATAATTTTCATGTCTCTTCCCCAGTGTCTAGCTTCAAAAGTAGCACCAGTTCCAGCCATACCCCCACCAACAACTAGAACATCACAGTCTTCAAAATGCGTTTTATGTTTAGCCATTAGTAGTAAACCCCTTTTTTAAATGTTTCTTTAGGCACAGATGGTAATTTTCCATCAATATTTAAGCCATTAGGCTCAGTATAGAGCATTTGAGAATTGATCTCACCTTGATTAGGTTTTTCGCCTTCTGCTAATTTTGGAATAAATTTTCCCCAAGGTTTTGTTGTAATTGGAGATACAAAATCTTTTGTAGTTCCATTTCTAAATTTAATTTTCCAAGAGATAGTTCCTTTTTCTTCTTCACGTCTAACTCTAACACTGTGACCCATTGGAGCAAAGTCTGCATAACCACGAACATCGATTGCATGGTTAGGGCAAGCTTTTACACAAGAATAACATTCCCAACAAAAATTTGGTTCAATGTTTACTGCTCTTCTAATATTTTCATCAATGTGCATGATATCTGATGGACAAATATCTACACAGTGACCACATCCATCACATCTCGTCATGTATACAAAAGTTGACATATTATATTACCTCTTTCATTAATAGTGTTTTGGTTGTTCTCTTTTAATACCTAGTCCAAATTGTTTTGGTGCATCAGCAAATGGTGGAAGGTTATCTCTTGAACCATCAGCTTCAGCTAAATTCTTTTGGATAGCTGCACCAGGCTTGTAAATCATGTGTGCAAATTTTGACCAATATACGCCACCAAATAAAGCTATGTTAGATAAGATATATAAAGTTAAAAATACTTTATCATCCCATCTATTTTCTAAATTTAAAGATTGAGTGTAAGACCACGCTAAACCGAATGTTGCACATGCTAGTAAAGTTAATACAAATAAGTCTGCTTTAATAATTCTATACCAAGGATGAGCTTCTGCTAAAACATCAACTCTTAAAAATAACCAAAACCAATATCCACCAACACAAGTCATTATTGCCCCAACATGCCACATCATTGACCATAAATTAGGTGTAACTAAGTCGCTTGATGTGTAGCCAAAAATTAAGACAACTGTGGCAATCCAAAATAAAATAGTGCCGTACATTCCTAAAACGTGTGCCACTCTTCTTTTACCAGCGCCTAGCTCAGAGGTGGTGGCAATATCGTGAACTATTGTTTTTGCAATAATAGCTGTAGTTTCTCCAGCACCCAGCTCTCTAGTTGCTGATAGTTTTGCTTTTTTTGCATTGTTAAAAAAATATGTAATATTTTTATGATGAATCATTTGAATTACAGTGCCTATGACAATTAAAGCAAGCATAGTTATAACGAAACCCTGTAAAAATACCAAAGGTACGGTTTCTGCTAGCACAGCAAATGGATTATTGGTCATCATATTATTATCTTTTAGAATCTTAATTAATTCTGATGTTTTTAATATAGTTAAAATGATAGATCAACCGTTATATAAGCAGCATTTTTATCATTTAAGAATACAACTTATACTTTACGTTTATAATGTTGTTTTAGAGGAATAACAGATCTTACACCGCCTTGTGGATTTTCAACATCCCCTTCTCTTCTTGGTATTAAGTGAATATGACAATGTAAAACCGATTGTCCTGCAATTTTGCCTGCGTTTGTGCCTATATTAAAGCCCTTAACTAATGGGTCTTTTAATAAAATTTTATCTTTTATTTTTTTTATAAGATCATTACAGGCAATAACTTCATCGTTAGTTAATTCAAAATAATCTTTAACATGACGTTTTGGAATAATTAAGCAGTGCAATTCAGACACTGGATAAGCATCATAACTTGCATAAGCCAATGTGTTTTCATCAGCCAGACCGCTCTCTTTAACACTACAAAATAAACATGGATTATTAGAATCTCTCATAATTAAGTTCTACTTATAAACTGCACACTTTGAAATTTCTTTTTTATAGAAATTAGAAAATATTTTATAATATTTTAAACCTTTTCTTTTCCAATTAATTTCTTTAATAGTTTCAACAGAAGTAACTGCTTTTCCTGAGCCAATAAGTAAAATTTCATTATAATCAATTAGAGAATTAACAAGAATTTCTTTATTAATAATTTTAACTAATTTTTTTTTAAAAAAATTATAAGTAACACCTTTATAAATATTTTTTGAGGGAGAATAAATTTTATTCTCTTTTATAAAAAGTATATTTGAAGTTCCACTTTCTAATATTTTTTTTTGAAAACATAAGCCTACGTCTGAAGTAGTGTTATCCATCTTGGATAAATGTTTTAATATTAATTTATATTTTAAGTTTTTAAGCTCAGGATCATTTCTTTTATGACTTATCAATTTTAAATCAAATTTTAACTTTGGTGTCTTTCTTTCTCTTAAAGAAACAGAGATCATCTTCTTATTTATAGCAACTCTAAGAAGGTGATTATAAGATTTATTCTTATCAATATTAACTCTAATTAATTTAAGAATATCTTTTTCAATATTAACTCTACATAATTTATAAATCTTTAATGATTTAATTAAATTATTAATATGCTTTTTAAAAAAAAGAATTTTAGCTGGTTTTCCAAAAATCCACATAGTAGTGAACACACCTTTATCCCCCCAAAGATCCTTAAAATTAACTTCTTTGAGTGTTTTATACTGATAAGATTTTTTTAATAAGTAAGTTACCATTTTCAGTTAAAAAAGATTCTGGATGAAATTGAAAGCCATAAACTTTTTCTTTATTATTTTCTATTGCCATTGCTACATTTGAAATAGCACACCTCATTGTAATTTCAAAATTTTTTGCATTAAATGGCTCTTTTAATTTTAAAGAATGATATCTTCCAACATTAAATTTATGATTTTTTTTAAATAATGAATTATCACTGGTAACCTTTATTTGAGATTGGTATCCATGATAGATCTTTTTTTGTTCAATTATTTTACCTTTTTCACAATATAAAATCTGTTGAAAACCAAGGCATATACCAATGATTTTCTTTTTTCCCTTAAACTTTTTATAAATATTTGAACTAATTGGGTAATTTTTTGGGGAACCCGGACCAGGTGAAAAAACAATAACCTCAGCTTTATTGATTTTTTTTTGATCAATTTTATTAAAATTATCACACTCCACATCATCAAAATTTGAAAATTGATGAACCACATTGTGTGTAAACGAATCCTTATGATCAATTATATAAATCATTTGTAAAGATCCATTAAAGCTTTAGCCTTTATATAGTTTTCATTAAATTCATGTTTTGCATTACTATCAATAACAACGCCAGATGCGACTGAAATTTCTGATTGGTTTTTATAATTTAAAATAGATCTAATGATTATATTAAATCTCATATCACCATTAAATTTTATATAACCAAAACTGCCAGTATAAATATTTCGATTTTCCTTCTCTTGATTGTTAAGTAAATTAAGAGTGCTAATTTTAGGGCAACCTATTACAGATCCACCAGGCATCATCGCCTTTATGATATCTAGTGAAGAAACTTTATCTTTTAATTTACCTCCTATTAAACTCACATAATGGTAAAGGTCTTTATATTCCTCTACTGTTTTTTTTTTAAGAATCTTAACGGTTCCTGGTTTGCAAATTTTTGATAAATCACTTCTTTCCATGTCTACAATCATGTTGTGTTCTTTAGTTTCTTTTATATTTTTCTTAAAAAAAACTAGGGCTTTTTGCTTATTAAGGTTTTTAGATTTTTTTAATGTGCCCGCTATTGGCTTGGTGGTTATAAAATTACCTTTTTTAGTTATTAAATTCTCTGGTGAGCAGCTAATTATTGAATAATTTTTATCTTTAATCATAAATGCTTCTGGGGCCATATTGCTTTTTACAAGTCTACAAAAAAAATCTAGAGCATCGATCTTAGAACTATTTTTATATTTTGTGCAAATTTTAATTTGATAAGTTTCACCAGCTTTAATTCTTTTTTTAAACTTATTAAAGATTTTTTCATAAGATTTATTATTTAAATTAATTTTAAAAGCTTTTTTAGAATTGATATTTTTTAATGGCTTATAATTTAACTCTTTAGAAAATTTTATTTTAGTCTCGGGTTTGTAAAAAATACCCTTGGGAAATTTTAATATTTTTTGTTTTTTTATTTTAACACCTATTAAATTATTTAAAATTTCATAGCCAAAAAAACCAATAAATAGATCTGTTCCTTTGTTTTTAGACTTTAGCTTGATGCTTTTATTAATAAATTTTTTAATATTCCGATTTGTTAAAATAATTTTTTTTGAAAAATCTTTATATAAATCAAACCCTTTACCTGACTTATAGATAATAAAAGGTTTATTTGAATTATTTAAATATTCTAGATAATTTTTCTTAATCAATTTGTTATTCTGTTTTTAACCTTAAAACTGCTTCTTCTTTTATTGGTAAGTGTATTATTGCCGCAAAAATAGAAAGTGCAATTGCTAAATACCACGCATAGTCATACGAGCCATATAAATCATGAAATAAACCTCCTAAGTACGCACCTAAGAAAGAGCCTATTTGATGACTTAAAAAAACAATACCGTACAAAAGTCCCAAGTATTTAGTTCCAAACATTTGGGCAACTATTCCACTTGTTGCTGGTACCGTAGCTAACCATAAGAAGCCGAATGTAGCACCAAAAATAAATGAACTAATATTGCTTGGAGGTAAAAATATAAAGAAGCAAATCGAAACTCCTCTTAAAAAATAAAGTGCACTTAAAATAACTTTTTTACTCATCTTTGTTGATAGGTAACCAGATGTTAAAGAGCCAAATATATTAAACAAACCAATTAATGATAAAATTGCAGCTGCAGTCCATCCTTCTAGACCTCTATCAGCAATATAAACCGGTACATGTGTACCAACCAAAGTAATATGAAAACCACATACAAAAAAACCACCAGTTAAAAATAAGTAGCTTTTATTTTTAAAAGCTTCATTTAGTGCACTCATTGTGTTTTGGTCATTGGGCTTTTCAATTGATTGGGTCAATGAAGGAGATCTAACAAAAAAAGACATAGTAAGCCCTAGAAATAAAACCAACATAAATACAAACAGAGTATTAACCCAACCATTACTTACTAGTGAATAATTGGTGTATAGGGGTGAAATAAAATAACCAAATGAACCAACGGCAGTTACAATACTCATAGCTATAGTTCTATTGGATAGTGGGAAATGCTTTCCAACAATTGACATTGGAATACTAATTGCAGTTCCACCCAAACCAATTCCAACTAAAAGTCCTAAGTCGATTTGAAAAAAAATTCCAGTATTTGGACCAGCATACAAAAAATAAATTCCTAAAATATAAAACACAAAAGCTAAACAAATTGCTTTATGTCCACCATATTTATCAGCAATAGCTCCAAATATAGGACCTGTTAAACCCCACATTAACATTTGAATACCAATCGCTAACCCTGACTGTGTAATGCTAACATTAAGATCATTTTTAAAATCCATGAAAAATAGACCAAAGGTTTGTCTAACTCCAAGAGAAATTAAAACTACAGCACAAGCTGCAATCAGCGTTATTAAGGCTGTTTTATTTTTAATAAATTTTTCTGAATTCATTTAACGTGTTTAAGAGATTTCTTTAAATCTTCAATGAGGTCTTTTGGGTCCTCTAAACCTATGTGCAATCTTACCAAATGTTCGTCATTAGCTAATTTTAAATACTGTCTATTACCTTGTTCTCTCTTATCTTGATATAAAGCTAAACTCTCAAAACCTCCCCAGCTATAACCGTAACCAAATAACTTCAAGGAGTTGACAAATTTAATTACTGAATTTTTATTTTTTGATTTTATTTTTAAACCCATCAATCCTGAAGCACCAGAATAGTATTTTTTCCACATTCTAAAATTTAATGAATCTTTTTTATAAGGATATAAAAGTTTTATGTATTTATATTTTGATAAAAATTTAGATACTTGTTTTGTATTTTTTTCATGTTTGTCTAACCTAATGTCTAAAGTTCTCAGTCCTCTCGTTATTAAATAAGCATCATCTGGGCCAAGTCTTAAGCCTGTTATTTTGTTAGCTTTATCAACTTCACTAAATACTTTTTTGTTAACAGCCAAAGTTCCACCCATGACATCAGAATGACCTGAGTAGTATTTGGTTGCTGAAACTATAGACATATCAAAACCTATATTCATTGGTTTTAAAAAGTATGGTGTTCCCCAAGTGTTGTCTATTGCTGTTAAAACTTTATTTTTTTTTGCAATCGATACTATCTTTCCTAAATCTTGAAAATCAAAAGTATTACTTCCTGGGTTTTCAACAAAGATTAATTTTGTTTTTTTAGTAATACTTTTTTCTAAAGTTTTTAGATCATGTGGGTTATAAAAAGTTGTTTTGATATTAAATTCTTTCAAAAAATCCTGAGTTAATATTCTCGTTGGTGAATATGTTGGGTCTGCCACAATTATTTCATCTCCTGGTCGTACCACACTAAAAATTGATAAAAAAACAGCACCAAAACCCGTTGGGGTTAAAAAAACATGATAGGCTTCTTCTATTTCTTTTAGTATTTGAGATAGAATATGGGTTGTAGATGTTCCTTGTCTTCCGTAGTCAAAATGACCTCCTGTAGGATCTTTTTTGGACTTATCTTGCATTTTTCTAATATCTTGCATAGATTTGAAGATAATAGTTGAAGCCCTTACTACAGGTGGGTTAACTGACTGATTATGGTAATCTTTTGCTGTATGTTTGATGAAAGTCTTGAATGTTTTGCTCATAAAAAATTTGATAAGTTAATAGGACAATGCTATATCCGTCAGATCGCGTCAATAAAATTATAAATAGGATAATATGGGTTACCCAAAAAAACATAGAGGCAGAAGAAAACAGGGCTCTAAAAAAAGAAGAGCTAAAAGAAAAAGTAAGAAAAAGTAATTCTTTTGATGGATAAGATTCAAAAAGTTAAGTCCATTAGTATCTGGATATTTATTATCCCATTTTTGGCAGTCAATACTTGTTTAGTACTAGTTACCCAGTTTCATGAGTTATTTCCCAATCAAGAAGATATAGTTCACAATACATTGTGGCCCTATCTTGATGGAGGGCTATCTATTAGTAGGGCTGCTAGACCTTATCCAAGTTGGTTAATTTTTAAGCCCGCTATGTTTTTAACTTCATTTTTATTAGTCAAGTATTGGTATTTCAATAAAGACATAATACTAAGTTTTAATAAAGATTATAAACATATTAAAAAAATTATTTTTTTTGGAGTGGGTTCAGCAATAGCTCTAGCTATTCATTCAATATTTTTAGGAATAACATTTGATAACGGTTTATACAAATTGTTCAGAAGAGTAATAATGCTAGTTTTTATTATCTTTGAAGTTACTGCCCAGGCCTATCTTGTTGTGGCGCTCTACTCTTTTAAAAATAGATTAATTAAATTTATTAATATTAAAATTTTAAGATTAAAACTAATATTAGTTTCAATATTAATAGTTGTTGCAATAATTTCAGTACCTATAATCAGTTGGCCAGGAGGTGCTTTCAAGTTTGTAAAACATGCGCTTGAATGGGATTATTTTTTAGGTGTTATCACTTTTTACTTATTAACTTATTTTATGTGGAAAAAAAAAATTAATTCGATCATTGATTGTGATATTTAGGTCTATTGAATTAATTATAAAACAATCCATCCACCACCAAGAACTTTATAACCATAATTGTTTTTAGAATAAAAAACACATGCTTGTCCAGGGGCTATTCCATGTTCCTCTTCTAATAAATCAACATTTGCAGAAGTGTTGGTAATATCTATTTTTGCTTTAATCAATCTTCCAGTAGATCTTACTTTTACAAATAGTTCTTTTTCAAAATCTTTTTGATCATTGGTTATAATGTTTAAATCTTTTAAATTAATTTTGGTTTTTACCAAATGTTTTTTAGCACCAACTATTATTTCGTTTTTATCAGCAATAATTTTTACTACATAAAGTGGATTTTTGTTTGAGATCCCAATACCTTTTCGTTGGCCGACTGTATAATTAATAATTCCCTGATGAACACCTATCACCTCACCTAACATATTTCTAATATTTCCTTTACTGAACGAGTTTGGTCTAAATTTTTCTATGACTGACGCGTAATCTCCATTTGGTACAAAACAAATATCTTGACTGTCAGGTTTATCAGCAACATTAAGGTCAAGTTCTCTTGCAATATTTCTAGTTTCATCCTTAAGAAGGTTACCTAAAGGAAATCTCAAAAAATTAAGTTGATCCTTTGTAGTATTGAATAAAAAATAACTTTGATCTCTATTTAAATCTATTCCTCTATACATGTCTGTATTATTTTCTGAAGTAATGCTTTTAACATAATGACCTGTTACTAAAGCATCAGCTTTTAATCTTTTTGCCTCTTCCAATAAATCTGTAAATTTAACAGTTTTATTACATTGAACACAGGGTATGGGTGTTTCTCCATTTAAATAACTATCAATAAAATTATCTATCACTCCTTCTTTAAATTTATTTTGGTAATAAAGTATTTTATGTTCTATCTTTAATTTATCAGCTACTCTTTTAGCATCCATAATATCTTGACCCGCACAACACTGCTTGGAAGAAGCTGTCTCTTTGCTGTCGTTATAAAGTTTTAAAGTTATGCCTATAACGTTGTAACCTTCTTTCTTCATCATGGCCGCAACAGTTGAAGAATCTACTCCACCTGACATGGCAACAACTACTAAGGTATCTTTTGGTTTTTTGGCAATTCCAATTGAATTCAATATTGTCATATTTAATGATATTTATTAGTATATTGACTATAAGTAAATTAAATGATTTTAGATTATGAGCCAGGTGACAAAGTCACTAATCGAGACAAAAAGGGTTGGGGTATTGGACAGGTTCAATCAATAATTGGTGCTAAAGTTACAGTTAATTTTGAAAATGTTGGAAAAAAAGTAATTAACTCAGACATAATTAGATTGGAAAAAATTTATAAATGAATATTGAAGAGTCTAAGAAAATAACATTGTCCTTAATAGATACCTTTAATAAAGCGAGCAAAGTTGCTTTAGATCTAAGAAAGGCGGGTTTAACAAAAGAAATTAAATCTGATAATACACCAGTAAGTAATGGTGACCTCGAAGTTAATAAAATTTTGACAAAAAAAATATCTGAAATAACACCAAACATCTCAATTGTTTCAGAGGAAAACTCTGACAATAAAAATGAAAAGAATTTAAAAAATTTTTGGTTAATAGATCCAATAGATGGAACTAGAGACTATATAAATAATGGAGATGAATTTACATTAAATGCTGCGCTAATAATAAACAAAAAGATAGCAATTGGAATTATAACAGCACCTGCCAAAAAAAGAGTTTTTTACTCCTATGGAATGTCAAATAGTTATGAACTAATTAATAATCATGAAATAGATTTAATAAACAAACAAAAGAATTATAAGGGGATAAAGGCAGTGAGTTATTCAAATGACTTGCGACCTGATATTTTAGAGTTACATAAAAAATTTAAAATTTCATCGTATCAAAAAATGAAAAGTTCATTAAAATTTTGTGTTATTGCTGCAGGTGAGTTCGATGCATATGTGGCTGAACCAAGAGCTTGTGAATGGGATATAGCAGCAGGACATGCAATACTTGAGCATGCTGGTGGTAAAGTTACTGATTTTGATGGTAATGAAATTTTATATGGTAAACCTGAATTTAAAAATTCAAGTTTAGTTATAAGAAATAAAAATATACTCTAATGGATGAGCGATTAAGAATAGTTTTGATAATAATAGTTTCTGTATCAATATTTGGTCTTATAGTTTTTGTGGTTGTTAAAAACTACATGAGAAGTGTGATTAACCACTTAATGAAAGAAAAAGAAAAGAAATCAAAGTAATTTAATAATTTTTAAATACTCTGATTGGTCAATATCCATTATTTTTTTTGAGGTTTCAAAATCAAATCCGTTACGCGCAAGTAGCGAAATATCTTTTTTATAAAATAAAGGTCTATTGTCAATAGCTCTCGCAGGGCCTATTCTTTTTTTCTTGCAGATTTTAATTCCTGAAAAGAAATCTTGATCAGAGTTATTTTCTTTAATTTTTTCTAATGATTCTTTAATGTAGGTATCGTTAATTCCCTTTCCCATTAAATAATATCTAATTTTATTTATAGAACTACCCTTTTGAATTAGGCTTCTTGATTTGCTCTCAGAATAAAATTTATCACTAATAAATTTACTTTTTTCAAGATCCACTAAAACAATATCAATAAGGTCTGTAATGTCCTGTTTTTTTATATTTGGCACATTTGCTTTAAGATATTTTTTTAATAAATAAGTTCTTAATTGCTGCTTAGATGGAGCATATCTTTCAATATAAGAAAAAGAAAAATTTCTCATTTCTTCCATTGTAACCTCTAATGTTTTTTTTCTATTTCTCATTGGAA
>Ga0209709_10004214_pt1 | contig 11674 bp, 8 predicted proteins | sample ArcticOcean_MG_C_2_FD_187435 | JGI IMG/M metagenome (GOLD analysis project Ga0209709, IMG submission 187435) | Marine microbial communities from western Arctic Ocean - ArcticOcean_MG_CB4_136 (SPAdes) (version 2) | ecosystem: Environmental > Aquatic > Marine > Oceanic | place: Arctic Ocean... | reverse complement strand
TCTGGAGCGTAGATTGTTAAGTGTTGTGGGGTAATCTCAAATGTTATGTTGCCTTTGTGTTGTGATAAAAAGTCAATCTCTTCTTTCGTGGTAATATGAAGAATATGAGCTTTTTTCTTATATCGCTCAGCAATTCTAACTATTCTTCTAGTAGATGAGATTGCACATTCTACACTTCTCCAAGTTGGGTGTGAATGAACATCTCCTTCTTTTATTAATTTTTTATTAATATTTAAAATTGCTTCATCCTCAGAATGTACTGCAACAACTTTTGAGCTACTTTGAAATACTTTTTCAATATCCTCTTCCTCAGCAACTAAAAGGTTTCCAGTTGACGATCCAGCAAACAGTTTAATTCCACAACATCCCTCTAAATTTACCAAATCTGCTAACTCACTTGCATTATCAGCTGTTGCTCCAAAATAAAATGCATAATTACAATACATTCTATTTTTTGCGAGATCTAACTTTTTTTGAAATTCTACTTTATTAGAAGTTGGAGGGTTAGTATTTGGCATTTCAAAAACACTTGTTATTCCTCCTGCTATTGCAGCTCTACTTCCTGAGTGAAGATCTTCGGTGTCTGTTGAGCCCGGTTCCCTAAAGTGAGTTTGAGTATCTATGCATCCCGGTAAAACAATTAAGTTTTTAGCATCAAATATTTCTTTTGCTTCAAAATCAATTTTACCAATTTCAACAATTTTACCATCTTTAATTGCTATATCTTGATCTTTTAAATCTTTATCTATGTAGCATGAACCATTTTTAATTATTAGATCTAACATTTATGAAAAAAGTAATTATATTATAATTAGGCATCAATCAAATATGAATATTCAAAATGTGTATATTTTAGAGGATAGAGGAATTCTTTACATAAATGGAGAAGATATAAAAGAATTTTTGCAAAATATTATAAGTAATGACATTAATAAAGTTGATGACAAAAATAGTTGTTTTTCATCTCTTTTAACTCCTCAAGGAAAATTTCTTTATGACTTTATTATAGTTAAACATAAATCTGGTTATTTTATAGATTGTGAAAAATCACAAACTGAGTCGCTTTTTAAACAGTTAAATACTTATAAACTTAGATCTAAAATTGAAATAATGAATTTAAGTAATGAATTTGTCGTGGCAGCATTTAGTTATGAAAAATTTAAATCATTTACTGAATCAAAAGATATTTTAGGTAACACCTTTAAATATAGAGAAGATCCTATATTGTTAGATCCAAGGCATAAAAAACTTGGGGCAAGACTTATAATAAATTTGGAAAAACTTTATTTATCATTAAAAAAACTACAATTAAAAACAACTAATATAGAAGAATATTATAAATCTAGCCATCAACTTGGTATTCCGCAACAAAATATGAATAAGCTACAAAATAAACTATTTGGTATTGAGTGTAATTTTGAAGAACTAAATGGTATTGATTTTAAAAAAGGGTGTTATGTAGGTCAAGAAAATACCAGTAGAATCAAACTAAAAAATAAAATTTCTAAAAGATTAATGCCTGTAAAAATAATTAAAGGTAATATTAATGAAGGAGATATAATTAATAATGATAATTTTGAAATTGGAAAAATTTTAATTGCTCAAGAATATCCTTTTGCACTAATCAAATATACATATAATAAATTTGATTTTAATTTAATTTATTCAATTAAGGATGCTAAAATTAAAATATCAAAACCAGAATGGATTAAATAAATAAAGTTATGAAGACAATAATTAGAAATTTTTTAAAAATGCTAGGTTGGAAACTGGTAAAAATTAAAGTTAGAGGACCTAGAACTCACCCTTTCTCAAAACCAACTTTACAAGATTTTAAATGCATTAGTGAGTCTAGTGGTGTCTTACACTTGGGAGCGCATAGAGGAACTGAAGCTGGTGTGTATGACTGGTTTAATAAAAAAGTTTTATGGGTAGAAGCATTACCCAATATATTTAATGAATTACAGTATAATATTCAAAAACACTACAATCAAAAAGCTATTTGTGCCTTATTGGGAGATGAAGATAGAAAAAAAATTAATTTCTATTTATCTAATAAAGATAGTTCTTGTTCTTCTGTTTTTGATTTTAGTCCTAAAGTTAAAAATAAAGAATTATGGCAAGATATAGATATTAAAATGAATAAAGTATTAAAAATGAAAATGAGAACTTTAGATTCAATTTTTATTGAAAATAATATATCTGCAAGCGACTATAATCATTGGATAATTGACCTTCAGGGAGCTGAATTAATATGCCTAAAAGGAGCAACTCAATCTATTAAATCTTGTAAATCAATCTCTGTAGAAATAAGCCAAAAAGAATTCTATTCTGGTGGTGCTAAATGGTCAGAAATTAAAGAATTTTTAAATTCAAAAAACTTTCAACTTTTTGAGGAGCCCAAAGAAGATCATACAGAAGTTTTGTTTATTAAGGAAAATTAATAATCACTTTTTATAACGCTACATTATGTGCTAAAATTATTGAATGACAATCTTCTCCCAAATTGATAGGTTCTGATATGGAATTCACCCCTGAAGTTAGAAAAGCAACAAATACTATTTATCAAAAAATCTCTAAGGTTGTACCTGAGATAGAGTGGTCTGTTCATGCTCCCTACATTCATAGAATTAATCAATTAAAAAAAGAAAAAAATGCAATTATTCTTGCACATAACTATCAAACTCCTGAAATTTATCATGGTGTAGCAGATGTTGCCGGAGACTCTTTAGCTCTTGCAATAGAGGCCTCAAAAACAAAAGCAGATATAATTGTAATGGCAGGAGTTCACTTCATGGCTGAAACTTCTAAATTAATGAGCCCTGGAAAAAAAGTTTTATTACCAGATATGGATGCTGGCTGCTCTTTATCATCATCTATAACGGGTAAAGATGTAAGATTATTAAAAGAAAAGTATCCAGGTGTACCAGTCGTATCATATGTTAATACTTCTGCAGAAGTAAAAGCTGAAACCGATGTTTGCTGCACATCTGCTAATGCAGTAAAAATTGTAAAGTCTCTCAGAGTTAAAAAAGTTATATTTTTACCTGATGATTATTTAGCAAAATATGTTGCTGCTCAAACTGATGTTGAAATTATTGCCTGGAAGGGAATTTGCATTGTGCATGATAGATTTAATGAAAAAGAAATTCATAGTATCAGAAAAAGAAACCCAGGAATTAAAATTATTGCACACCCAGAATGTCCTCCAGATGTAATTAAAGCGAGTGATTTTGCTGGATCAACTGGTGGAATGATTAAGTATGTTGAGGATAATCAGCCAAAAAAAGTAATGATGGTCACTGAATGTTCAATGAGTGACAATATTCAGGTAAATAATCCCAATGTAGAATTTATTAGACCATGTAATCTTTGTCCTCATATGAAAAGAATTACTTTACCAAAAATTTTAAACTGTCTAGAAAATGAAACTAATGAAATAATAATGGACAAAGAGACAATAAGAAAAGCAAGAATACCTGTTGAAAGAATGGCTGCAATCGGCAGATAAATAAGTGTCTCAAATTAAACTTAGTAATGATTTTATAAAAAATGTAGTTAAGTTGGCCTTAAATGAAGATCTTTATCCTTCTGGAGACATTACTTCAGCTCTGATTAAAAATAAAAAGATTATAAAAGTAAAACTAGTTTCAAATCAAAATGCTGTAATTGGTGGTCTAGCCTTTGCAAAACAAACATTTTCTTTAATAGATAATAAAATTAAATTTTTTGTTAAAAAGAAAGAGGGATCATCAATTAAAAAAAATGATTTGATTGCAACTATTCAAGGAAAAGCACAGAGCATACTAATTGGTGAGAGAGTTGCTTTAAATTTTTTATCTCATATTTCTGGTATTGCAACTAAAACAAGCCAATTTGTTAAATTGGTTGGTAAAAAAACTAAGATTTGTTGTACTAGAAAAACAATTCCCAATCTAAGAGTAATACAAAAATACGCAGTTAAACTAGGTGGAGGAACAAACCATAGATTTAATCTAAGCGATGAATTTTTAATTAAAGATAATCATATAGCTACCTTAAATATAAAAGCTTTAGTCTCTTTAGCTATTAAAAATAAAAAAGGTAAAAAAATTACTGTTGAAATAGATAATTTAAATCAACTTAAAAAAATAATTGGCTTAAAATTTAATACTGTCTTATTTGATAATATGAATATTAAAAACCTTAGAGTGGGAGTTAAAATTGCTAAAAAATATTATGAAACAGAAGCTTCTGGAAATATTAATTTAAAATCAATTAAAAAAATTGCAGCTACAGGTGTTGATAGAATTTCTATTGGTAGTATTACTCACAGTGTACCTGCAGTTGATTTAAAATTAGAAATTTAGTTCTTTTTAGACAATTCAGCTTGAGCAGCAGCTAGTCTTGCTACTGGGACTCTATAAGGTGAGCATGAAACATAATGTAAACCTACATCTGAGCAAAACTTAATACTCTTTGGATCTCCTCCATGCTCTCCACAAATTCCTAGCTTAATTTTTTTATTTTGTTTTCTACCTTTTTCAACAGCAATTTCAATTAAATCACCCACACCATCATCAATTGAAACAAATGGATCAATCAAAAATATTTTATTTTCAATATAATCATTTAGAAACTTACCACTGTCATCTCTGCTTATTCCAAAGGTTGTTTGGGTTAAATCGTTTGTACCAAAACTAAAGAAATCAGCATGTTTTGCAATATCTTTTGCTTTCAAGGCTGCTCTTGGCAATTCAATCATAGTACCAACCATATAATCAATCTTAACTTTATTGTCTTTTTGAACCTGGTTAGCTACTCTTACTACTAAATCTCTCATTATTTTTATTTCAGCTTCAGTAGACACTAAAGGGATCATAATTTCTGGAAAAGCAGATTTTATTTTTTTCTTTTTAAGTTCTGATAATGCTTCGAAAATAGCTCTACATTGCATTTCATAAATTTCTGGAAATGAAATTCCTAATCTACATCCTCTGTGTCCTAACATTGGATTTTGCTCGTGCAATTCATTAATTCTTGATTCAATTTCTTTTAAAGGTAAGCCTACAGCTTTTGCTACATCGTTTATTTCTTTTTCTGTTTTAGGAAGAAACTCATGTAACGGTGGATCTAATAATCTTACTGTAACTGGCAAACCATTCATGATTTTAAATATCTCTGAAAAATCTTTTCTTTGATGGGGTAAAAGTTTTTCTAAGGCTTTACTTCTATCTTCTATTGTTTTTGATAAAATCATCTCTCTAACTGATAAGATCCTTTCTTCATCAAAGAACATGTGTTCTGTTCTACAAAGACCTATACCTTCTGCCCCAAAGCCTCTTGCTATTTTTGTATCAAGTGGTGTTTCAGAATTCGTTCTTACTTTTAGTTTTCTAAATCCATCAGCCCAGATCATTAATTTTGAAAAATCTCCAGAAATTTCAGGTTTAACTGTTGGCACCTCACCTAAAATAATTCTACCTGTTGAACCGTCTATAGTAATTATATCTCCTTCTTTAATCTCAACTGATGAAGTTTTAAAAGTTTTAGCTTCATAATTAATATCAATTTCACTTGATCCTGAAACACAAGGTCTTCCCATTCCTCTTGCAACAACAGCAGCATGACTTGTCATTCCACCTCTTGCGGTTAGAATTCCTTTTGCTGCATGCATTCCATGAATATCCTCTGGTGAAGTTTCTACTCTAACTAAAATTGTGTCCTGCATCATGCCATTTAATCTTTCAGCCTCATCTGAAGAAAAAACAACTTTACCACATGCTGCACCAGGTGAAGCGGGCAATCCACTTGCTATAACTTTTATTGGACTTTTTTCGTCAAGTGTTGGGTGTAATAATGTATCTAAAGAATTTGGGTCTATTCTTAATACAGCTTCTTTTTTTGAAATAAGCTTTTCTTTAACCATATCAACTGCAATCTTGACTGAAGATTTTGAAGTTCTTTTTCCTGATCTTGTTTGTAGCATCCATAATTTTTTATTTTCAACTGTAAACTCAACATCTTGCATATCTTTATAACGTTTTTCTAAAATTCCTAAAATTTTATCTAACTGCTTAAATACTTTTGGCATGGATTCTTCCATGGATGGTTCTTTTACTTTTGCATCTTTTCTTGCTTTTTTAGTTATATACTGTGGAGTTCTCGTTCCAGCAACAACATCTTCTCCTTGAGCATTAATTAAATATTCTCCATAAACTTCATTAGAACCATCAGATGGATTTCTTGTAAAGACAACTCCTGTTGCACAATCATCACCCATATTTCCAAATACCATTGATTGAACATTAACTGCTGTTCCCCACTCATCAGGTATTTGATTTAATTTTCTATAAACTTTTGCTCTATTGCTTTCCCAAGATAAAAATACTGCACTAATGGCTCCAAATAATTGGTCAAATACATTTTGTGGAAAATCTTTTTTTGTTTGATCTTTAACAGCTTTTTTAAAATCATTAATCAAGCCCTCCCAATCATTTTCATCTAAATCTGTATCTAAAAGAACACCCTTGGTTAATTTGTAATTTTCAATTAATTCTTCAAAATGATATCCTTCAACTCCCATTACAACATTTCCATACATTTGAATGAACCTTCTATAACTATCTTTGGCAAACCTTATATTAGATGTCTTGCTTGCTAGAGCAATTACGGTTTTATCATTCAGACCAAGATTTAAAATTGTATCCATCATTCCTGGCATTGAAACTCTTGCACCTGACCTAACGGATAACAGTAATGGATTTTTTAAATCACCAAATTTTTTTCCAACTTCTTTTTCAATAATTTTTAATTCTTTTTTAATCTGATCAATTACTTTTGAGTTTAATTTTTTTTTATCTTTATAAAATAAATCACATACTTTTGTTGAAATAGTAAATCCTGGAGGAACAGGCAATCCCATTCTTCCCATTTCAGAAAGGTTTGTACCTTTTCCACCTAAGAAATTTTTAGGATTTTTAATTTTTTTTAAATCTTTTGATTTAAAATTTAAAATTAATTTATTCATTAATTTGTCTCAATGCTTGAAAAGTTTATATAATTGTCAAAGGTTTTACATAACATTTGCAAAAGTTCCAATCTGTTTTTTTTAATATTTTTATCTTCATCGTTAACTTTTACATTGTCAAAAAATTCAAAAATTACCTTTTTTGCATCGGCTAAATTAGTCAAAGATTGACCATAATCTTCATCTTTATTTATACTTGCAAAATATTTCCTTAATTCATTGATTTTTTTTAATAAGTTTTTTTCAAAATCATTTTTAAAAATACCAGGATCAGTTGTATTTGATAGTTCGAGTTGTTTATTTTTCAGTTCGCTATCAAGAATATTTGAAGCACGTTTGTAGCTTAAAATAATATCATTACCAATTTGCTTATTTATTATATTGTTTAGAGCTAATGCTTTTTTGTATATTTTGTTTAGATAGTTTACTCCATATGAATTAATACTAGCTTCAACAATATCAGTGCGAATTTTTTTTTCTTTCATGTAATATTTTAGTCTATCCAACAAAAAATCTATTAATTCTTTCTGCAAAAATTTATTAGATAGTTGGAATTCTTGATCTCTATGCAAAGAAGTAGAATAACTAATTAAATCTTTAATCTTAAATTCTTTATTATTATCAACCATTAATCTAATAACTCCCAAAGCCGATCTTCTTAATGCGTAAGGGTCTTTTGAACTTGTTGGTTTTTGATTAATACCAAAAAACCCTACCAAGGTATCAAGTTTATCCGTTAGTGCTAAAGCAATGCTGAGTAGTTTTTTTGGTGTTTTGCTATCTAATCCAGATGGAAGATAGTGTTCACTTATAGCTAAACATATATCTTTATCAAAACCTTGAGATTCGGAAAAGTGCCCCCCCATAATTCCTTGAAGCTCTGGAAACTCACTTACTAAATCTGAAATTAAATCTACTTTACAAATAGAAGCTGATAATTCTACTTTTTCTTTACTTATTAATAATTCATCAGAAATCATTCCACCAAGTTTTCTCATTCTTTGAATTTTATCAAAGTAAGATCCTAACCCTTTAAAATAATTAATTGTTTTCATTTTTGAAACTTGTTTGACTAAATTTTGTGATTTATTCTTTTCCCAAAAAAATTGAGCATCATTTAATCTCGCCTCAATGACTCTTTCATTCCCTAATTTAATGAGTCCTCTTTTATCTTTATTATTTGTAACCACTAAAAAATTATTTGTAATACTTCCTTTTTCATTAAATGTAGGAAAATACTTTTGATGGTATTGCATTGTAATAATTAGTATTTCTTTTGGGATATTCAAAAATTTTTGATCAAATTTGCAAAGTAAAATACTAGGTTGTTCTACTAAACCTGTTACCTCGTCTAAAAGTTTATTATTAAACTCTATTATAATATTTTTTCTTTTAGAATTTTTTTGAAGTTCTTTTTTTATAAATTCTTTTCTTAGATTTTGATCTATAATTATACCTTTTTTATAAAAAAATTTTTTATAATTTCTAAAATTTTTAAATATTTTTTTTTTATCTTCAAATTCTTTATCAATAAAAGTTCTATTCGAACAAGTTAAATGGTGAAATTTAAAATCTAAGCTTTTTCCATCAAAAACAGCTAATATTGATTTTAATGGTCTTGCCCAATTAAGATCAAAATCTCCCCATCTCATTGATTTTTTCCATTGCATCTTATCAAGAATTAGTGGTGTTTGCTCTTTTAATAAATCGATAGTATTTATTTTCTTTGATGGCTTTTTAAAAAAATAAAATTCTCCTTTTTCTATTGTTTTTTTAAATAAGTTTTTTTTATCTATTTGATTAGATCTTAAAAAACCATCTATTGCTTTTTTTGGAGCATTTATATTTGGTCCTTTTATTTCCTCAGTTTTTTGGGTTATTTCTTTAACTAGACCTTCAAATAAAATTATAAGTCTATTTGGTGTTGAATATGATGCTTTTTTTTTAAATATTAATTGTTTTTCTTCAAATAATTTTTTAAAACTATCTAATAAAATTACGCGAGAATTTTTCTGCAAGCTTGCAGGAATTTCTTCACTGAAAAGTTCTAAAAAAAACTCAGACATTATTCTGTTTGGCTGTTTAGCCAGATTTTAGCAACACCTTTTGTGATATCTCTAATTCTTCCAATATAACCAGCTCTTTGAGCCACACCAATAACTCCTCTTGCATCTAGAATATTAAATACGTGACTTGCTTTTAGACACTGGTCGTATGCTGGTAGTGATAATTCTTTCTCTATTAATGCTTTTGCTTCTAATTCCAACATATCAAACATTTTAAATAAGTTGTCTGTATTTGCATGTTCAAAATTGTATGCCGAAAATTCCTTTTCAGCTTGATGAAATACATCTCTATATTTTATTCCATCATCATTCCATGAAAGATCGTATACATTTTTCTTTTGCTGTGTGAACATACAAATTCTTTCAAGACCGTAAGTGATTTCAACTGAAACAGGTTTACACTCAATACCTGCCATTTGTTGAAAATAAGTAAATTGTGTAATTTCCATTCCATCACACCAGACTTCCCACCCAAGCCCAGCTGCTCCTAAAGTTGGGCTTTCCCAATCGTCTTCTACAAACCTAATATCGTGCTCTTTATGATTAATGCCAATAATTGTTAAACTATTTAGATAAAGTTTTTTGATATTATCTGGCGAGGGTTTAATTAAAACTTGAAATTGATAATAATGTTGAAGTCTATTTGGATTATTGCCATATCTTCCATCTGTTGGTCTTCTTGATGGTTGAACATAAGCAGCTTTCCAAGATTTTGGTCCTAATGATCTTAAAGTTGTTGCTGGATGAAAAGTTCCTGCACCTACTTCCATATCATAAGGTTGTAAAACGACACAGCCCTTTTTGCTCCAATATTTTTGAAGATTCAAAATAGTATCTTGAAAAGATTGAAATTTAGGTTTTGTGATTTTTTTTTTAAAAGCCATATCTTTGCCAGATAGATCTTTCTTCTAAAATATTTGCAAGTTGATCCATTTGATTGTTAGATGAAGAAAGTTTTTTACTTAACCAACCTTTAGATTTTTCAAATTTTTTGATAATTACATCTTCACCAAATTTTTCTTTTAAAATTTCATTGGCATTGCCTACTCCATCAATTAACCCTAGCTCTTTTGCTTTGCTTCCAGACCAAAATTCTCCCGAAAATAATTCAATATCAGTTTTATTAAGTTTAGACCCTCTGCTTTCTTCTACTACTTTAATAAAATCTTTATGAAGATCTAATTGAATAGTCTTAAGTCTTTCAATATCTTCAGTTTTCTCATCTAAAAATGGATCTAAAGTACTTTTATTTTTTCCCGCAGTGTGCACTCTTCGCTCAACTCCTATTTTTTTTATTAACTCTGTAAAACCAAAAGAAGAATAGATTACCCCAATTGACCCAATAATTGAGCTTGAGTTTGCATATATTTCATCTCCAGCGCATGCAATTAGATAGCCTCCTGATGCAGCAACATCTTCAGCAAATACAATAACCTTCTTTTTATTTTTTTTTGCTTGAGTTCTTATAAACTTATAAATTAAGTGGGATTGTACAGGTGATCCACCAGGTGAATTAATCGTAATTGCAATAGCTTTGGCTTTTTTTAAAGAAAAAGCTTTTTCAATTATCTCTTCTTGTCCTGAAAAATCAATTCCCTGTTTAAATTTACCAGCATTTCCAATAACTCCATTAAGCTTTATATGAGCTATTAATTTTTTCTTTTTAAAAAAAGAGAACATGTTTAATCTTTATAGAATTTTTGATTTAATATAAAGTCTACTTATAGTTGAAGATTAAGGTGCGTCAATTGATAAGTAATAAATAGTTATTAATTATACTACCTTAATTTTTATGGGAACTGTAATTCAACTAAAAAAACAAATAAATAATTCTTATTTTGACCTAAAAAATTCAGTTGAGGATAAATTAGTTTTAGTAGAAGAAAAAATAAAATCAAAACTTAATAGTGATGTTGATTTAGTTCAAAAAATGACTGAATATCATATTAAAACTGGTGGAAAAAAATTAAGGGCACTACTAACATTAGGTTCTGCAAGACTTTGTGGTTATTCAAAAGGTGGAAGAGATATAAATTTAGCAGCATGTGTAGAGCTAATTCATAGTGCAACTCTTATGCATGATGATGTAATAGATGTTGGAGATATAAGAAGAGGAAAAAAAACACTTAATTCAATTTGGGGAAATCACTCTTCAATTTTAGTTGGCGACTATTTGCTAAGCAGATGTTTTGAAATGATGGTTGAGGATGGAAATTTAGAAATTTTAAAAATTTTGTCTTCTACTTCAACACAAATTGCTCAAGGTGAAGTACTGCAATTAGAGCACAAAGGTGAAGTTGATATGCTTGAAGAAACATATCTAAAAATAATCTCATCTAAAACTGCAGCTTTATTTGCGGCTGCTACAAAAGTTGGTGCAATTTTATCAAACACTGAAGATAGGAAAAAAGATGCTTTAAATTTTTATGGAAAAAATATTGGTTTAACTTTTCAAATAGCCGATGATACTTTAGATTATAATTCAGAATTAAAACTTTTTGGAAAAAAAATAGGTAAAGATTTTTTTGAAGGAAAAATTACCTTGCCGATTATCTTATTATTTCAAAAAATAAATGTTCTAGAAAAACAAAAAATAGAT
>Ga0209709_10004213_pt1 | contig 11682 bp, 14 predicted proteins | sample ArcticOcean_MG_C_2_FD_187435 | JGI IMG/M metagenome (GOLD analysis project Ga0209709, IMG submission 187435) | Marine microbial communities from western Arctic Ocean - ArcticOcean_MG_CB4_136 (SPAdes) (version 2) | ecosystem: Environmental > Aquatic > Marine > Oceanic | place: Arctic Ocean... | reverse complement strand
GCAAGCGTATAATGTTAAAATGACAAATTTAAGATCTAATGATACCAGTAAACGTAAAAGGTCACCAGGTAATCTAAATTCGGCAATGGAAAATAACACTGGAAATGTATCTGGGGGGTCTGTGAACCCTAATAAGAGGGGTCAAATGTCACCAAGGGGTGTGTTAAGTGGTGCAAGTGGTGCAAGTAGTGCAAGTAATAAATCGAATATTGGAACCAATGTTACATCTAAAAAGGCTCGTTTTACCTTCCCTTTCAGGACAGCTGCGATGGGAGCTGCAAACAACATCCGCATGAAAGCTATTGCTAATGCTAATGCTAAGGCTAAGGCTAATGCAAAGGAAAAGGATAATGCGAATGATGTTGAAAGGCGTAAAAAATCACCTGTAATGAACTTAAAAGCGAAAAGGAAAGCTGCCGCTATTGCACAGGTCGCCGTTAACACAAAGGCTGCTGCCAATAAGGTTGCTGCAAATGTGAGGGCTAAGGTTGCTGCAAATGCGAGGGCTAAGGTTGCTGCAAATGCGAGGGCTAAGGTTGCTGCTAACAAGGTTAATGCGAATGCGAGGGCTAAGGTTGCTGCTAACAAGGTTAATGCGAATGCGAGGGCTAAGGTTGCTGCTAACAAGGTTAATGCGAATGCGAGGGCTGCGACCCCAGCTAATAGCGTTAGAAATTCAGTCACAAATATTGGAAACGGGGGTAATTCGTTAAATAATAACGCAATTTCTTCTGCATTTATTGCGCCCGCTGAGAGGGAAAAGGGGGCGGACGGGAAGCTCGAGAAACAAGATGATGGTAAATTAATGAAACGAGGAATACTACTTACAATAATTAAAATGGCTCAACGCACCTCCGCTATGTCAACCAAAAATTTAAAGAAATTAATGCCGATGGTAAATAACGTTAACTCTATAACGGAGTATCATACTTACGCCTGGGCACTTCTATACGATATGATCAGTACATTAGAAAATACAAAATTTACACAAATACAAATTACATCGAAAACCTTAAAAGATATTCATAAGAAATTAATGGTAAAAAATGCATACACTACTGGAAGAACATCTACTAGCGGTGGGATGGGGAACCGGCGCGAGCAAGTATTCAATTTTACGGATGAAGAGGTAGTTGAATTTTTATTTTTAATTTGGTTAGATGGAAATCATGATGATTATATCCATAAATCATTCATAGAATGGTTAGACGATAAAAACTCGAATTCAATCTATTTTACAAATAAGCATCGCGCGTTAGCGAAAAAATTTGTAAATAATTTCCCCGATCCCAGAAAATATATAAATAATGTACCGAAATTTCCACAGAATGTTGGAAAGAAAAAAGAAGAACGTAAAAAGTTTAAAATGGAAGTGTTGAAAAATGTAAAGGGGTATGATACGATTCGTAAAATATGTATAGAAACGGACTCCGTGTGGTTTTTTATACACGACTACAATGGCGACCCTTCTCGGGTAAATACCAAAAATCAGACATCTGTAAAAATGGGGTTCGGAACATCTTCTTCGAAAGCTCCCGCAAAAACATCATTGGCTGGTAACTTCGAAAGTGATTTGAAAATGGGAATAGAAAAAATACTCAATATAAAACAATCAGACTTCATCTTTACGGGTTCCCGTGAGATAAATAATTTAAAACGAAATGGTATACACGAAGTTTCTCTTGACATGGAAACAGATGATATGATTCTTAGTAGAACTATAACTAATACACCTAGTTTCAGACCATACGTTACAACGGCTAACTTAATAGACCCAGGAAAATATATGTTATCTATCGGTGCTGGAAGCGATGATAGGACACTACTCTTGAACGCCATGCGAACACAAAATATACAAATTTTAGATAACCTGCAAAGTCATTACCATATAGGCCCTGTAAAGTTTGTTATACGTAACAGTAATTTGGATTTTTTAAAGGTAGACTTGTCTATAAGGAAGGGAGGTCCACCTAAAACTAACAATGGACGGATGCCGACATTAGATTTTTTTGAGTTAAAAATTAACGAAAGTTACATAAAACAAGGTGAAAAAAGGAAAGGGGCTACAACCCCCTCCACTAAAATGGGTAAGTTCATGGGTGATGCATTACAATATATGACAGTGGCTGTACAGAATACATATAGGGGAAAGCCACGGTATTTTGCATCTGGTGATGGTAGCGCTTGTTTTATGAATGCTTATTTTTGTCAGAAACTTAAAATACCCATTAGACTAATAATTGATACAGGTATAAGTGATATTAGAACTATAGGACTTCGGAACAATGTTGTATGATAACGACAGGCTTATAGATTTAAAATGATATACATATATAATGGCGATTGATAAGACTCAAAAAGACAAACTCACTGATTCTGAGAAGAAGAAGATCAAGCAGGAGAACAAGGCGAAGGCGAACCCCGGTAAGGCCGAGGCTAAGAAAGAGAAAAACGATGCGTGCAGGGAGAAACGGAAGGAGGAGGGGACCACCAAATCGTTCGCGTAATCACTTAAAGTTACAAACTCTATTATAAATATATGATTGCTATCCGTTGTAGACCTTCACCTGTGTTAGTATACGCATCTGAAAAGAAGCGTCATAAATTTGCGATCAATTCACAGAACCCTGTCGTCAAAACCAAAGACAAAGAGATTGAGAAATTAAAACTAATTGCAAATTGGAACTTACGGGCCACACGATCTGCACTGAAAAACTGTGAGGAAATGGTGGAAATTTTAGAAGAACTCTCAACTAAGTAAAGTCAAAACTAGTGTAAAATTCAATAAATGAACTCCCCTAAGGAGACTTTCAAAAACGCCACGGCAATCTTGAGTCTCGTTTGGAGCGTAGGAAAAGTACAGGAATATGTCCGCAATCACCATTGCTAAAAGTCGTTTGGCCGTCCTCGGACGTCACCTCCACACATTATCTCTCCATGAGAATATTCTTTTTCCGACTGCAAAGGCGTGTATAGAATTATCCCCACATGAGAATTGGGGGTATGCGATCCAAATGGATGTTAGCCACGATAATAAGCTTATTCATTTTGTCACTGAATCTATGTCTTCCAGTGAAAAAAGGAATGTATATCTTCGACAAAAAAGAATGATACGGGAGATGTATCCGGAATACATGATCACAGAGAGGCACACCTAAGTATAGTAATTTTAATATAAAAATCAACTCAATTCAAAATATGTTTGCCCTCAAGTCTCCGATGGTATTTAGTTGTGTCCCTATGCGACGTAGGATTTCCAGAACCATCCGTGGCTACTATAAACTAGATAATACGAATTGTCAGCCTATCGAGCGGGTTGGGGACACTCGGATTTTTCACGTCCTAGCATTCATCAAAGATGGGGGGGATACGGGAATCTATTCTGTGAAGGAGAATAACGAGGACGGTGTCTCCCAGGATAGTATTGTCGCCTTCAGGAACTTTGAGGATGCTTTTCGTTACAAGACCCTCCTCGAAGCGGATATGAATATGACACCTTTCGTTCAATTCGTTTCCATGTATGAAATTGAACACATGTGTTATACTGGTAACTATGAGTGTCTCGTCGTGAATGAAGGTGCCCTAGTGACCCCACCCACTAAGACTATCCAGATTACAGACTGGGAGCGTCGTTCAGCTCTCCTAGATGGTCGTTGGTCTGTTAAAGAAAAAGATGAAAAGTAATAGCGCGGGACCGTTTAATAAGATCATTATCTTCCTATGAAATGCCTCGCCCCTCCCAAATATCAAGAGTTTTTGTGATTGTCTTCATGAATCAAGACTCCCAGAACTCGAAACTGGTGACATGGTAGTACATGGATGTTTTGACATGACTTCTACCGTTGAAAACGATCTAAAACATTTATTACATCTCACGGTTCCAAACTGGGTGTATATTACAGTATTGATATCTTCAATACTATGAAAGCCTGAATGTTTAATGAACTTCTCCATATTTTCAAAGTTTCTACCACAGATATTACATGCACATGGGAAGAACCCATCAAACTTTTTCAATGGAATATCTTTTTTAAATAAAAACCAAGGGATACACATTCTTAATACCTAAGTGATATAAAGTTTTAACTATTATTCAAATTAATATGACGTGTCTAAATTATATTGCATTTGACTTCGAGACATCGGGTCTTCCGAAAGGTCGCAAACCCCTAACCCCAGATACCCTTGGACAATATGATACCTGTCGCGCTGTGTCGCTTTCTGCTGCACGTTTCTCTTCGCGTGGTCGCCTGATAGATACATTTGATGCGATGGTGTATCCAGATGACTTTGAAATAAGTCCTGGTTCCGTGGCCATCCATGGTATCACAGAATATATGGCTAGGTCTAAGGGGCGTTCGTTCATACAGGTGTTCACAGACTTTATGACCTTTATTGGTCCTCGCACGACTACCCTAGTGGCGCACAATGCGAAGTTTGATGTGGGTGTACTCCGTTCTGAGATGATGCGTCACAAGATTGACCTTTCTTTGATTGATGATCTCAAATTTCGTTGTACTCTCGAATTGTACCGAGACCGATTCCTCAAGCCTATCAAATTGGGAGTTCTTTACGAAGAAATCTTTGGTGAACAGTTTGAGAATGCACACAACTCTTTGGCGGATTGTATCGCATGTGGGAGGGTCTATCCATATATTATTGGGCATACTCGAGAACTCAAGCCTATCGGTGTCCCCAAAGTAATCATAGGTGCTTCTTCTGTTGCGAGTGCTATTGGTGTAGGTTTCAAGAGGCAACCTGAACTCATATCTGATCTCTGGAAGAAGTACAGTCCACAAACATTTGAGGGAAAAACCAAAGAGGATGCAGCACTCGAGATTCTCATGTGGAACACGACTACAAAGAAGATTTTAGAAGAAGCTGAGAACTTCAAGTCAGAGAATAGTTCCGATGTAGAACAGAAGATTCGCGCGGTGTACCACCAAGTTGAGCATTCGGGTCTCACACCCCAAGCTATAGTCTTAGCAAAAGATCATCTCCGTAAGACAATCTATACGAACCATGGTACCAGGAACGAATACAAGACTGCTGATGCGGATCACGCAATTCTGGTCGAGGATGATACATTCTATACCCACGATATTTGTACAATTGAGGGAACTCTGTACCAGATTGTTGGAAGGATTGACCGTATCCAAATGAATGAGGATGGATCTCGAACTCTCGTGGAGATTAAGAACCGCACGAAGACTCTCTTCAACCGTGTGAGGGACTATGAAGAGGTGCAATGTCAAACATATCTTCAAATGTTGAAGGATATCAGATATTGTCGTTTGGTGGAGGACTATAATGGTGAGCGGAAGGGGTACCTCATTGAGAAGAATGATGAGAAGTGGAAGGGAACGATTGTTCCTAAGCTCCAAAACTTCTGTGAGCTTTTCCATAGCATGTTGAGTGAGAACCTAAGTACTTAGAAGAAAGTCTTGTAATGAATGAAGATGAATTTAATTCCAATCAAATTATTAAAAAATGGTGTAACAAAGAATACTCTTTTGAACATCAAGAAAGAAACATCTGAAATTGATACTACAGATTATATTGAATCTAGGATACTCACGAATGCTCGAGCCAAACAGCTTCTAGCAATAGAAGATGCATCTGAGATGGCGAAGTTATACCTCCACAAAACGGGGATATTCGAGAAGATTATGGGGGATATCAAAGAGGAAACTGGGAAGAAATTTACTTTTCAGTGCAGTAAGACGAACGCAATGAAGGTCAAGAAGAGGGGGGAGCTTGAATACATCTTAATGGAGACATCATACGAGAATGAAACGGGTCATTATGGAATGGCGCGAGTAAATCATATTGAACGAACAGGTCGATTATTTGATTCTATGATGAAGAGTGAATCCGATTTCAAAGCCCCCCTAGAAAAGGCTTTGACTAAAAGATACAAACTCTCCGAATCTAAAAATAAACTCCAACCAACTGGTGGATTTGTGGCTGGATCACCCGAAGAATTCAAGGAACCAAACTATTCCGGTGGGGTTCCCAAGAAGATTTTGGATGAAGCGTATGAATTGTCTCAATATGATGAACTCTCACAGCACCATTTCTGTTATGTGGAGTCACTCCTCGCCATGATGAACGATCTAGGTCATGGTGACCCTGGACCAGGTGATCCACGGGACCGCCTTACTTTTGTGAAGCGTGTTGTTTGGGGACTCATTCATAAGTATGTTCCTAAGGATAAGCGGAGGTCTGCGCAGTGGAAGTATTTCGTTAAAAATTTCCCATATATTATGGAAACGAGAAGTCCAACAGGTAAGCGTTTGAAAATGGTCCGTGGATATGTTCAGGTACCCCCATACAAGAGTAGTTTGAAGAAGTTGAATCTCCGTAATGATATCGACGATTCATGGTCTTTGGAGAGAATTGTAAAATGGGCTGCCTAAGTCACCCAGGATAAAAATGAAAAAATAATTAACATGTTAGAATACCTCGCCCTCATTGCGGAGAACGAACTCCTCCGAATTGAGAACGAAAAATTCAAGAGCCTCCGTTGCCCCTACACTACCATAAGGGGGACTCAGTGTAAGAACAGATTGACTTGTAGAGTCCATGGAGTGTCCAGTATGTTACGAAAGTGAAGCGTGTTGCAAATTCACATGTGGTCACAACTTCTGTCACCAATGTACAAAGAACTGGTTTCAGAAGGGTCAGTCTACCTGTCCTATGTGTAGAGCGTCGATGTGTTTTAAGGGAATCACGAAGAAGAAGAAGCAGTGGTACCAGGAGAAGCGGCAGGAAACATATGAGAACTTGGTGAATCATATGTTTAATGAGCTTATGGAGGATTATAGTGACATTGTCCTTCAGTGTTTAGCGGCTATTCAGTACCGATATCGGTATACTATATATAAGTACCCCACGATTTCATGTGACCGACTTGACTTGGTGATGCGCATGGTTTGGGTTGATATTGATTATATGATGAACACACACCAGGATATCATCTTTTACGAGCCATGGACATATCAGAAATATATTTTAGTTAGTAAAACAGAGTACGGAATAAAAAAATATAAGTTATTATAAAGATGCGAGGTGGTTCAGATCCCACAATGATGATCGTGATATTGATGTTGATGATGTCTTCTTCATCTTCAGTAGCTGCAGGTGCTTATTACTATTTAAATATGGGAGAAGAAGGTGATGTTTGTACAATTGAAGATGGGGATCCATTCGGTGTTTATAAACTCGATGAAGATTTGAAATGTGTAAAGGAAGGTTGTGTAACCGATACTGATGAAGATGCTAGTGGTAACTGTGTTGTTGATCTTAGTGGTACCAATTGTACTATAGAGGAAGCGGCAGATGGTACTCTATATGTAACTAATTTGGCGGGAGCGTGTGAGTTTGAGATGTGTAAAGAAACTCATATCCTCGCCGCAAGTGCAACTGCAGGTGATGATGCTTACTGTCGGAATTTAGATTGTACTCTGGACCCGGCGGTCACTGGTGCTGCAACATATGTCCTAGGTGCGGATGGAGTGTGTAGGGTCGCAACGTGCGAGGCGACTCATACATTAAATGCTACTACTGGTTCATGTGACGCAAACTAATCACAATTTAATAAAATATATCACAATATAATATAGTATGAGATCTAATTATCGTACATCTGGATATGAAAATTCTAGTACTATATTCTTATTAATAACTGCAGCTGGAATTTTGTTATTAGTTCTACTGATATCTTCGGGAACATTTTATCTTAATTCAGGATCTAAAGATGATGAATGTGTAGCTAAGGGGGTGAAAATGAATGCTATATACACCATGACATCCTCAGGTCAGTGTTATAGTTCAGGATGTAAAGAGGGGTACGAATATGATGACGAAGGTGTCTGTAAAATAATCTAATGGTATAATATGGCATCTTCGAGTAAGGCGGTAGTACCTATTATTTTGATAGTAACAATTTTATGTACGATTGGAGTTATATATGGGGGTCTCGAGATGAGCGACAGTGAAAGATCAGCGTTTGATGTTCTTCAGGACCTGTTCAATGGTAAACTAACTCTTAAGGATATTTGGGACGCATTAACTACTAAAGACGCCAAAACCAAAGGAACTTGTGTAGGTCGAGATCTAAATGGTGTCTATCAGTTCGACGATGATGAAAACTGTATATTTAAGGGATGTAAAATCGGATACTATCCACAAAATGAGAACTGTATAGAACAGCGTGACTTCTCAGAAGGTGTTTATGGAGGTACTATACCAGTCGATTGTGAAATATCTGGATACACATATTCCATGTGCAGACCTAAGGTAAATAGACGTTGTGGTACAAATTCTGGTACCAAACAAAAGTATCCAACTATTATAACAGGTGCTATCGCAAATGGGTCATGTGAAGGTGTCACAGAAGTAGACTGTGACATTGAATGTCCAGATGAATGTTCAGTATTACCTGAACATTATTCCACTATTGGTGCTTCATGTATTGGTACCACACCTAATGGTGTAGTCACAGTACTTTCTACAGCAACTGGGTACTGTGGCACAGGGGAAGAATCATTAGAACTTATCCCTGGAGATATTTCATTAGAGGATGCTAAAGAAGCTAATTTTTCTACCGTTCAAGAATATTTAGAGTATGCAAACCCCGATGGAAACACATGTACAACATCTCCCAGTCTTTGTACTGTGAACTGTAATCAAAAAGCTGACGATGGGACTCCCATGAAGAATATAGGATGTAATTATTACCGCGCGATCTATGAACCGATAAGAGACAATGACGGGAAAGCAATGTGTTTCAATAAAAATTCAGTGGATGACTATCTTCAACCCACAGTGGGTGAAGTATCTGAGAAACCAACCCCATTGCTTACAATCACGGCTTTACAGGCTAGAAAAGAGAATGGGGAGTACGATTTGGATTTAATTGACGAAGATAAAAGAAAGGGGTTAATACTTCTTTACAGAGCTAATACTAATACTGTATCCTTCGATGATTTGGTAAAAGAAAAATGTCATCTTTATAAAACTGAAGAATGTTATGCACCACTTGAAGATGTGGACTGTGAGATAGGACTTGTTACACCTGCTGCGGATATTGATTGTGTTTTTAACGGTTGTAGTCAACAACAGTATAAAACTTTAACAGAAGAAATCAAGACACAACCATTCGGAGACGGTACCCTCTGTCAGCTACGCGAGGATCCTGTTTATAATGTGACTGACGGTTGCGACGTATCGCTGAGGTGCTGCGAAGATGGCGATTACGTTGCAAGTGAAACTTGTAAATCTGATGGTAAAAAAACATATAATTTGTCTACCACCTCATGTGATAATTCAACGACGGAACTTGCCAGTACCAAAGAAGTAAACTGCTGCTACGAGGGGTCGTATACACCAATTGATGGATATGCTGCGTGTGAGTTTATAGACGGTCAAATGAAACGAAAACATACCCGAGTGGTTAAGAATTGTCCAGCTGGAACCGCTACCTCAAGTTTTGAAGTAACAAATAATTGTAACTATGATTGTCAAATTGCACCCAATTACGAGAATAATATGACTTCATGTCAACAGGTTTACAATACAGTGGGAGCGAGATGTGGAACAATGCAGCATCGTGCTATAGATTATACGACGACTAGAGATCCGAAGGGTAACGGTAAATCCTGTAATACAGTATTTGAGGACACGTTGCCGTATGAATTTCCTGATGACGCTGATTATTTTTGGACTTCCCATTTGCAGGACGACTACGTGGTCGATGCGTTCGGGGCTGATAGACCAACAAGCGACGACGGTGACGTGATATTTAGGTATAAAATATGTGATATTGGAAGAGCATGTACAACGGGGTGGTGTAATAAGCATGTAGCACCAAGCGAGAACGATAAGGCGCAGAGACCAAATGAATGCTGGACGGATATGAACGGTTATTCATGTCTGCGATCTGAAATCACTGGACCAACGGCACCGATTGTGGGCTGGTGTCCATCCATCGAACCTATTGAAGATCCAGATACTGGACCAGGCTTTCCGGGAGGTGGAGGTGGAAATGGTGGGATAGGTACGGGAGTTGGTCGTAGTCGAAGTTTTTAGACCTAAGTGATGTCTCCATCCCGGTTGTTTTATTCAAAACTCCCCCCCCCAAGGGCGATGGATGCTATACTTGCGGAGTTGAAAGCCTTGAGGGAGATAGTGGCGACCCTCCAACCTAGTGATGTCCCTGTTCCGGACCTTGTCCCGATATGTGAGGGTGTGACTGGTAAGGGGACACATTGTAGGAATAGGGCGTCCCCCGATTCCTGTTATTGTAGGATGCATGGTGATAGGCCGCCAAGACCTAGTAAGGTACCTAGGGTGAAGAAGCCCCCAAAGCCTAAGAAGATTCAACCTGAGCATACGCATGGAATTGATGAGATTGGTGTGAATTGTCCTTTATGTGAGACACATGGTAATGTTTGGGATCCCGGTTTAACTGATTGTTGTTTTGGTGGGGATGATATAAAAATCTTAACTGATGATAAAGACGGATGTACGATTTGAGGCTACATTGAGAGCATTGGGTGTATTTTACGTTGGGTTGGGGTGAAAAGTCAGAGCCTGGTTGGGACATACCATTGATGACTGGAGCTGTAGTGTTAGCCATGATTTTGAAATATTATGATTAAAAAGTGAAAGTAAATTGGGTTGAGATATATCCTAATAGTTTATTTAAACTATTTCATGAAAAGTATAAGAAAGTTTGTAACAAGTTTGAGAAGTAAATTGAGTTGAGATATATCCTAATAGTTTATTTAAACTATTTCATGAAAAGTAAAAGTAAATTAGTTCTGAAAAGTATAAGAAAGTTTGTAACAAGTTTCATATGAAAAGTAAAAGTAAATTAGTTTTGAAAGTTTGAGAAGTAAATTGAGTTGAGATATATCCTAATAGTTTATTTAAACTATTTCATGAAAAGTAAAAGTAAATTAGTTTTGAAAAGTATAAGAAAGTATTTAATGAAAGGTAAGAGTAAAGAGAAATTGGGTCGCTACGCTCCAGTCATGGCCGCGAATCATCAATGTAATTGATAGGTTATGAGATACTTCATTACAATCTAAAGTTCTAGGAAGTCATAAAAGGTCTGTATCTCTTTGTAGTCTATAGATTCCGCAAACTTCTTGAGTTCTTCGGGGAGGTCATTCGGGACCAGGCAGCTCTCGATGTATGTATGGGAGATGGACATGTCTCGATCATCAAAATACTTGAGTAATTCTTTGAGAGTTCCGTCATCGATGGTCTTCATAGATTCACAAAACCTATTTTCACAGAATGATGACCCGTCGAGAATGTTGTCCTTAATGTACATCTCATTATCATCGTCTTGGCTGGTGTAAATCTCGTCAGATATCATGGAACAGTTCATGAGAGTACTGAGACCACCCGCGATGTGGCAGAGGAACTCTTTCTTTTGGGGGGTAATGGACATGTTTGTAGTTGAAATGATGAGAAAATCACGGAACTTCATGGAACTTAGGTGTCGCTACGCTCCAGTCACGCCCGCGAATTGGTCTAAATCACCCACAAATCACAAATTAGACCAAAACCTTACCAAATCGTGAGAAACGCATAAAAAACACTTGTCGTGGCCTGGGGATTTCACAAAAAATCAGGCTAAATTATTTTCTTAGCTATATATTGAGAGAG
>Ga0209709_10004212_pt1 | contig 11683 bp, 12 predicted proteins | sample ArcticOcean_MG_C_2_FD_187435 | JGI IMG/M metagenome (GOLD analysis project Ga0209709, IMG submission 187435) | Marine microbial communities from western Arctic Ocean - ArcticOcean_MG_CB4_136 (SPAdes) (version 2) | ecosystem: Environmental > Aquatic > Marine > Oceanic | place: Arctic Ocean... | reverse complement strand
TTTAGAGAAAAAAGGCTTTAAAAATATTTTTCAATTAAAGGGTGGAATTCTTAACTATTTAAAGAATGTTAAGAAAGAAGAGAGTTTATGGAAAGGTGAATGCTTTGTTTTTGATAACAGAATCACTGTTAAACATGGGTTGGTTACTGGTACTTATTCAATGTGTAGTGGTTGTAGAAAGCCTGTTTCACCTAATGATAAGAAATCTAAAAAATATGAAGAAGGTGTTTCGTGCACTAATTGCTATAATGATTTAACAGAAATTCAAAAGAACAGGTTTCGAATGAGACAAAAACAAATAAACCTTGCTAAAAAGAGAAGATCAAAGCATATATTCCAAAAAGAATTTAAATAGGAAAAAATAATTGTCTAAAAAAATAAATTTAACAAAAGATCCTATCTGGACATTACTTCGAAAAGTAACAATACCAGCTAGCGTAGGTTCATTATTTCAAACATTTTATAATTTGGTAGATACATGGTTCGCTGGCAGAATTTCTGCTGAAGCTATTGGTGCGATTGCTAAATCTTTTCCAATATATTTTGTGATCATTGCAGTAGGTGTAGGTATTGGAGCAGCTACTAACGCTTGCATAGGAAACCTGCTGGGTGAAAAAAAATTTAATAAAGCTTCTTTATTTATTGCTCAATCTGTAATTTTTGCCTTGGCTACTTCTGTTATTGTAACTTTATTTGGGTTTAATGCTTCCGAATTTCTTTTATCTGTAATGGGCTCTGATGCTGTTGGTATAGCATTAACAAGAGAATACTTGGATATAATATTTTTAGGAACTTTCATTGTGATGATTCAAATTTCTTTAAATGGTGCCTTGAATGCTCAAGGTGACACTAAAAGTTATAGAAATGTTTTAATCTTTAGTTTCTTTTTAAATATATTTTTAAATCCTTTATTTATATGGGGCTATGGTATTGTCCCAGCTTTTGGAATTGCTGGGCTTGCTATTGCAACAGTAATTTCTCAATCAATTGGTACTATTTATTTAACTTATAAAATTTATTCATGCGAGTTGAAAAAGTATCTATCTATAAGATGCTTTATTCCTAAATTTAATTTATTAAAAGAATTATTCACTCAAGCACTTCCAATCATGTTTAGTATGTTGTTTATTGGTGTAGGTATCTTTAATATTCTATATTTTATTGGTCAATTCGGTGACCTTGCTACAGCTGGTTATGGTGCAGCCTTAAGAGTAGAACAGGTTTTCTTATTACCTGTCATTGGTTTAAACACAGCTGTTTTATCTATAGGTGGACAAAATTTTGGATCTAAAAACTATAATCGTATAAGAGAACTTTATACTAAAGCTTTATTTTTTGGATCTTCATTTATGGCTATTGCAGGTGTGATATTATTTTTTGGAGCAGAATTTTTTGTATCTCAATTTACAGATAACCAAGAAGCTATAATTCATGGAAGTATATATTTAAAAGTTGCTGCATTAATTGCACCAATTTACCCTGTATTTTTTATAACTACTGCAGTATTTCAGGCTCTTAAGAAACCTATTTATAGTCTTTACTTAAGTATTTTGAGATTAACTGCATTCCCATTTTTATCTTTATGGTATGTAATAAATATTCGAGGTGGTGACTATAAAGACATATTTTATACTATAATGGCTACAAATTGGTTTATGGGTATTGCTCTAATCATTTTTATTGGATACTTTTTAAACAATGTTTTTAAACAAAAGAAGAGCCATTTTTCTTACTAGTATTCTTTCGTTAGTATTTCTCTTAATTTTTCACCATGTCAAATCACAAGAACTAAAAGTTGTTGATGGTGATACAATCCATTTAGACGGTGAGAAAATTAGATTTACTGGTATTGATACACCTGAATTAAAGCAAACTTGCATCAAAGGTGAGGTCAAATACAATTGTGGAATTAAAGCAAAACAAATACTTATTGATAAAATTGGGAATTATACTGTTAAATGCATAAGTGAAGGAAAAGATCAATATAAAAGAACTTTAGCAGAGTGTTTTGTAAATAATGATAGTTTATCAAGTTATCTTGTTAGGAGTGGCTATGCTTTTGCTTACAGAAGGTATTCTGATAAATTTATATCTGATGAAGACTATGCTAGAGTTAATAAAATTGGCATGTGGACAATGAAATTTGATTATCCTTGGGATTATCGAAAAAAGAATTAATGTTAAAAATAAAAATTTATGAGTAATTTTAATTGGAACTATCCAACAACCATGTGGGGTGGAGAAAATCGTATAAACGATCTAAGCAAAGCATGCATACAATTAGATATAAAAAAACCTTTGATTGTTACAGATGTAGGTCTTGCTAAAAGTAAAATGGTTTTAGAAATGATTGCAAGATTAAATGTTGAAGGAATTAAAAGCAATATTTTTTCAAATGTTGTTGGCAATCCAACCGGTAGTAATGTCAATGAGGGAGTTAAGATTTATCATAATAATAAAAATGATGGTGTAATTGCATTTGGTGGTGGTAGTGGCTTGGATGTAGGAAAAGCAATTGCTTTTATGTCAGTGCAAGATCTATCAATTTGGGAATTTGTAGATATTGGAAATAATTGGACAAAAGCTAATGATGAAAAAATTGCACCAATAATTTCTGTACCGACAACAGCTGGCACAGGCTCAGAAACAGGAAGAGCATCAGTAATTCTTAATGAAGAAACTGGCGTAAAAAATATTATCTTCCATCCAAAATTGTTATCTTCAATTGTAATTTTAGATCCAGTTTTAACAGTTGGCTTACCCGCAAAGATAACAGCTGCAACAGGGATGGATGCACTAGCTCATAATCTTGAGGCATTTTGTGCTCCTGGTTTTCACCCTATGGCTGATGGTATTGCCTTAGAAGGAATGAGGTTAATTAATAAGTGGCTTTTAAAAGCATTTAGTGAAGGTTCTAATTTAGATGCTAGGATGAATATGTTAACGGCAGCTAGCATGGGCTCTACAGCATTTCAAAAAGGTCTTGGTGCCATTCATTCATTAAGTCATCCAGTTAATGCAATTAATAATATTCATCATGGATTATCAAATGCAATTTTTATGCCTTATGTATTAACTTTTAATAAAGATGCTATAGAAGAAAAAATTATTAAAATTTGTAATTATCTAGAATTGAAAGATAAATCATTTGATGGTTTTATTGATTGGATTTTAAAACTTAGGAAAGACTTAAACATGCCACATAAACTATCAGAAGTTATTGAAGAAAAAAATTTTAATATTGAAAAGTTATCAAAAATGGCTCTTGAAGATCCTTCTACTGAAGGAAATCCAAAAAAATTAACTGTTGAAGATATGAGACAGATGTATAAACACAGTATGTCAGGTCAACTATTTTAGAGATCGGTTCTTGTTGGTAAATATAGTGAAATTATTAAAAAATTGGGATAATAATACTTGGTTATCATCTACATCATACATTAATTCATTTAATACTTTTTTATTAAAGAAAAAGAAGCTCAATAAAAATTCAGAAATACTAGACATAGGTTGTGGTAGAGGTAAAATTTTTGGCTCTTTGTCGAGAAAATTAAAGTTAATAAATAAACCTATTGGAATTGATCCAGTAGTTCATAAAGATGTAGATAAATCAATAGATTTTAGAAATGAAGATATATTTAAATTTTTCAAAACTACTCAAAATAAGTTTGATTTGATAATGATAAAGCAAACTCTTCATCTTTTTAATAAAGATAAAAGACTTAGATTAATTAAAATATGTAAAAACAATTTAAAAAAAAATGGTGTATTAATTATATTATCTTTAAATACATTAAATAATCAAATTCCTTGTTTTAAATTAATGAAACAAAAACTTAATCGAGGATTAGATAGAGATACTAGAATGATTCAATCAATTAGTAAAATATTAAAAAATAATATAATTAATAAATTTAAGTTTAAAGTTTCAATAACTAAAAAAAAATATACTCATATGTTAAAACAAAGATATATTTCTTGTCTTGTTGATTTAAACCAAAATCAAATTAACAAAGGTATTAAAGAAATTAGAGATTTTTATAATAAAAAAATATCTTTTGAAGATATTTTAATTTCCATTAAATTCACAAAACGTTAATTTGACCCAAAATAGCCAGTAAAAACGCCATTAATTAAGGCTAATAACTTCTTTAAATAAATGTGAACTTTGTTAACGTTCTATTAACTATCGTTATGATTCGATAGACAACAAAAAATGGGAGCTAATATGAAAATATTACAAGGCTTAACAGCAACAATAACAAGCTTAACTAATATAGTTATTGCTTTACTTGGCTTGGGTATCGTTGTTTCTCTACTTGGTGGAAATGTACCATTTGTAGGAGGAGTAGCAGAAAATATCATTGGTCTAGTTCAAGGGTTAGGAGACGCTGGTATAGTTGGTTTAGTAGCCGCTATTATCATTCTTAACTTATATAAGTCATAGTTAAGATTGGTACACCTTTTTTATGGTGTTAATTAACATATTAAATCCCTAATCTTAACATGAAAGATTAGGGATTTTTGATAGGATAAAAAAAATGAATAATTGGATTGCAAATATAACTAAATATTTAAACAAATTTCTTGAACTAGGTGTTCTTTTATTAGGTGTATCGGTAATAGCGGAAATAATATTTGGACCAAATGTTGCTTTTTTTGGTTCTCAAGTTACGAATAACTTAATCAATCTTCTTAATAATTTAGGTGAGCAAGGTATTGCTGCTCTAATAATTGTTTTTGCGGTAATATTTGTTTACAGAAAATATTTAAAGTAGTTATTTAGTTTTAATTCCTATTAGTTTAATTATTTCAAATTTTTATTTGAGTTTTTTTTCTAATCTTCTAACAAAGTAAGACACTATTAATATTAGAACCAAATATTCAAAAATAAGAAAAGTATAAATTTCTAAAGGTCTATAGGTAGTAACAACTAATTCATTAGCCTTCCTTGTAAGATCAGCAATACCAATTATTGATACAAGTGAAGACATTTTTAAAACATATACAAACTGATTACCTAATGCAGGTAAAATATTTTTAATTGCCTGAGGAAGTATTACTAGTCTTAGTCTTTTAATAAAATTTAAGCCCAAAGAACTTCCAGCCTCCCATTGAGATTTTTTAATTGAATTTATTCCTGCTCTAAATATCTCAGCTTGAAAAGCACTCTCACTAATAGATAAGGCAATTATTCCAGACAAGAAGGGACTAAAACTTAAACCTGTTACTATTGGGAGTCCGTAATAAATCCATAGAATTAAAACCAACAAAGGAATTGCTCTTACAATTTCGACATATCCTATATTTATATAGGTTAAAAATTTATTTTTAGCCAATGAAGGTATTGCAACTACAAAACCCAATATCATAGATATAAAAATTGATATAATTGAAATATATATTGTTACACCAATTCCACTTAAAAGAAATTTTAAATTTGTTAATCCATTAATCTTATTAGGAGATAAAACGTACCATGCCCACTCATGATTAGTGCTACATGACGTTAATATCAAAGGTAGTATAAAAATTAGTTTATTCACTAATTAAATTATACTCTTAAATATCTAAATTGAAATTTTATAAATTTTCTAATCCGTATTTAGTCATTAGGTTATCAAAGAAACCTGATGCTTTTTTTAAAGCAATCCAGTGATTGACATAATTTATCCAAACTTGATCATCTTGTTTGACCAACCAGGCTAATGGAGTAGGTTTTTTACCAGTTGAAACAGGAACAATTATTAATTGATCGTATGTTTTAATTAATGTCGAAGCTTCAATATTACTTGTTATATGAACATCAGCTCTACCAGATAATACTTCTTGGTAATCTCTAGCAGGAGCTTCTACTGAGATAATTGTTGCATTGGGAAAAAACTCTTTAGCCATCTTTTCTTGTACAGTTCCAAGTGTAACTGCAACTTTAATTTTTTTTTTGTTAAAGTCATCCCAATCTTTAAATTTCGATGAATTTTTTTTATTTATTAATGGCAAAGTTGAATAAGTAAAATATGAATCTGTGTAACCCGTTGCTAAAGCTCTTTTTGCACTTAATGATGCACTTGTAGATAAATCGTATTTATCAGAAGTAATTCCAGAAACCAAAGTTTTCCAATCTGTTGGTACAAGTTTTAGAGTTACACCCATATCTTTTGCAAGTTCTGTAACAACATCAATATCAAATCCTTTATATTCATTTGTAGATGGATCTTTTATTGTCATTGGGTTCCAGTCGCCTGTAGTTCCAACTTTTAACTCACCAGAAGATAAAATTGCATTTAGCTTAGATTCTGCATTAAGAGAGAAGGGCAAAAGTGTCAATAACACCAGTAAAATTATTCTATTCATATGTTAAAATTATACCAAAATTTCATCTTATTTAAGTCTATAACCTTGACGCACCATCATCAATCCAGGACATTAAATGTTCAGAAAATGACCTTCTAACGAATAAATTTACGGTATTAATTTCCTTGTGGTGAATTATCACATCTATTTGCAGTAGTATTGTTTGAGTAACGGCACCCTCTTTTTTTTTAAATTCGTTAAAATTAAAAGGACAACCCATGCTTAATAAATCAAAAATTTTTTCTCCTTTTAGATTAAGCATTACAAACTGATCACTAACATCTGTAATAGCACCTAGTTTAGTCTGGGATATCTTATTAAATAATAATTTTTCAATTTCATAACTATTATATTCTTTATCAACTGTATTATTCGAAACAACCATCCATTCATCTGGTGAGAGCCATAAAGATGTTAAATTATCACTTGAAGATGTCGTGTTAGCTTCTATTGGTAATATCATATTAATATTTTTTCCAATAGTAGTTAAAAAATCTCTACTTTTTCCTCTTAAATTTAATTTCATAACAGGAAAAATTTCTTTAACTGTTAATCCTGAATATTTTTTTTCTTCTTTTATAGATGGATTATAATTAAGCATTTAATCTTTCATTCTCCTTATCTAAAAAAACTGGATCAACAATTTTCACGTTAATTGTTCTATCTTCCATGGGTATAAATAATTTTTTACCCATCATAGTTTTTCCACCTCTTACAACTGCCAGAGCAATTGATTTATTTAAATTTGGACTAAAGTAACTTGATGTTACATGACCCAACATTTCAACAGGTCTTTGATTTAATTCTGCAACTATTTGAGCGCCTTCTTCCAATACTTCCTTTGGATTATCAGTTAATAATCCTACTAATTGTTTACGATCTTCTCGCATAGTATCAGATCTATAAAGAGATCTTTTGCCAATAAAATCATATTTCTTTTTGCTTATTATCCAATCCATTTGAAGATCAATGGGTGTCATTGTTCCATCTGTATCTTGGCCGACTATTATAAAACCCTTTTCTGCTCTTAATAAATGCATTGTTTCAGTTCCATAAGGAGTAATATTAAATTCTTTTCCAGCATCCATACATTGTTCCCAAAGTGATTTCCCATAATTTGCTTGAACATTAATTTCATAACTAAGTTCACCAGTAAAACTAATACGCATTATTCTACATTTAATTTTACCAATTATTGCTTCTTTAAAAGACATATGTGGAAAACTTTCATCAGAGAAATCTAAATTTGGTATTAATTTATTTAATATTTTTTTACTATTAGGTCCACCAACAGTTGCTGTTGCAAAATGATCTGTGACAGATGTCAGGTATACATCTAGTTCTGGCCATTCTGTTTGAAGATAATCCTCAAGTTTACTCATAACATTTGCAGCACCACCCGTAGTAGTAGTCATTATATAATGATTTTCACCCAGTCTTGTTGTAACACCATCATCATAAACCATTCCATCTTCATTAAGCATTAATCCATATCTACATTTACCAATCCCAAGTTTTGACCAAGCATTTGTATAAACTCTATTTAAAAACTTAGAAGCATCACTACCTTGAATATCTATCTTACCAAGTGTTGAAGCATCTAATATTCCAGCACTTTCTCTTGTTGCTAAACTCTCTCTTTGAACGGCTTCATCTATTGTTTCATTATTTTTAGGGTAGTACCAAGCTCTTTTCCACTGACCAACATTTTCAAATTCTGCTTTATTTTCAACATGCCAATCATTCATTGGTGTTCGTCTAAAAATATCAAAATATTCCCCAACATTTCTTCCTACAATAGTTCCAAAAGTTAAAGGGGTATAGGGTGGTCTAAATGTTGTTGTTCCAACTTCACCCATCTTAACGCCAGTAGTATCAGCAATAATTCCTAGAGCATGCATGTTACCAAGTTTACCTTGATCAGTACCCATACCTGTTGTTGTGTATCTTTTAACATGCTCAATAGACCTAAAACCTTCTCTAAGAGCTAATTTTATATCTTTAGCTGTTGCATCATTTTGATAATCAACAAATGGTTTAGTTTTCCCTATAACTTTATCTGATGGAAGTAGCCAAAAATTTTTCTTACTAGTTTCTTTTGAATTTACTACAGACAAATTTTCATAGTCAGTTTTATTGATCTTAAGAAAACTTTTTAAACTCACTGAAGTGTTCTTAATTATTTTATCTAATTCAAAATCACCATTACACGAACCTATACTTATTTGTTCTGAAGGATATTTGTTAGGAATAAATACTTGATCCTCTTCCCTAAATTTTAATTTACCTCCTGACTGTGTAAACAAATGAACAGCTGGTGTCCATCCACCAGCCATTCCTAAACAATCACAGTCAAGGATAGTTTTATTTGAAGTAGCAAAAGATTGACCATCTTTAGACAATTCCATAACAGAAATTTTTTTTAATTTCTTATATCCATGTGTATCAACAACTGTATGAGACCAGTAAATTTTTATCCCTAGATTTTTAGCTTCTTTAACAATAGAAGATTCGGAATTTTCTCTAATATCAATAACTGCTTTAACACCAATCCCTTTTTTTAAAAGTGAAATTGCACTTTCATAAGCAGAGTCATTATTGGTAAAAAAAACATTTTTTTTGCCACAAATAACACCATAGTAATCTGCATATTTTTTAACCGCAGAAGAAAGCATTATTCCAGGTCTATCATTATTATTAAATACAAGAGGTCTCTCTAAAGAACCTGTTGCTACAATAACTTTTTTAGCTCTAATTTTTAAAAGTCTTTGTCTAATCTTATTTTGCTTTTCATTTTTATTTAAATGATCGGTAAGGTTCTCTCGTGCAAGTAAGTAGTTGTAACCATGATATGATGCTACACTTGTCCTAGTTTTTATTTCCAAATTATTTAATTTCTTTAATTCATTAATTTCATTACTCAACCAATCAGAAGAAATTTTGTTATCTACCATAAAATTATCAGAGTTTTGATAGATTGTAGTTCCACCTAGTTCTGTTTTTTCATCCAATAAAAGCGTTTTGAAACCATTTTGAGCAGCGGTTTTTGCTGCTATAATTCCAGATATACCAGCACCAACAACTAAAACATCACAATGAACATATTTGTGATCATATATGTCTGTATCAGGCTCTGTCGGTGATTTACCAAGACCTGCAGAGTGTCTTATAACATACTCATATTTTTCCCAGAAACTTGCTGGCCACATAAAAGTCTTATAATAAAATCCTGCAGGTAAAAGTGGAGACAAGAAGTTATTTATTCCACCAATATCAAAGTTAACACTAGGCCAACAGTTTTGGCTTGCTGCTTCTAAACCTTCGTATATTTCGACTTCAGTGGCTCTTACATTTGGTTCAGTAATGGCTTTATCATTTCCAACTTGAACAATTGCATTTGGTTCTTCAGACCCTGAGGTCATTACTCCTCTAGGCCTATGGTATTTAAAACTTCTTCCAACTAAATGTACATCATTAGCTAATAGTGCAGATGCAAGAGTATCTCCTTTAAATCCATAATAGGTTTTACCATTAAATTTAAATGAAATATTTGTTGTTTCATCAATAAAATTACTACTTTTAACTCTTAAATTTAGTGGCATTTAATTATTCTCTTGGTGGTTTTTCACCCATTTTATAAATTAATTTAATTTCATCATTAGATGTATCTCTAAGCATATTAAACCATTTTCTACAACCATGTGCGTGATTCCATCTTTCAAATTGTTTACCTTTAATATTTTTTCTCATGAATAAATATTCAGCCCACTCATCATCGCTCAATTTTGTGGGTTGTTTTGGTCTTTCTATATGAGCCTCCCCTCCAGCTTTAAACTCACTTTGATCTCTTTCTCCACAATAAGGACAATTAATTATAAACATTTAATGAGCTACTGCTGCCGCGCCATGTTCATCAACAAGGTCACCACTAACAAATCTATTTAAATTAAAAGCTGCATTAAGTTTGTGAGGTTCATCATTAGCTATTGTGTGAGCAAATAAATCACCAGAACCTGGAGTAGCTTTAAATCCTCCTGTACCCCAACCACAATTAAAATATAATCCTTTAATATAAGTTTTGCTTAAAATAGGGCTTGCATCAGGACAGATATCAACAATACCTCCCCATTGTCTTAACATTCTCATTCTACTAAATATCGGATATAATTCTATTATTGCATTTAAAGTTCCCTCAACAATTTGATGGCTACCTTTTTGTGAATAAGAAACATAATCATCTGTTCCAGCTCCTATCACAAGTTCACCTTTGTCAGATTGACTAATATAAGCATGAACGGCATTAGACATTACAACTGTATTAATAATAGGTTTAATTGGTTCTGAAACTAGAGCTTGAAGTGGTTTACTTTCTAGAGGTAATCTTAAACCAGCCATATTAGCAAGTACACTTGAGTGACCTGCTGCAACAACTCCAATTTTTTTAGTTTTGATAATTCCTTTGCTAGTTTCTAATCCCTCAACTTCATCGCCATTACGCTTAATACCTTTAACTTCACAATTTTGAATTATATCAACACCCATTTCATCAGCTCCACGAGCGTAACCCCATGCAACAGCATCATGACGTGCAGTTCCAGCTCTTTTTTGTAAAGTTCCACCTAATACTGGATATCTAATATTAGGTGAAGTGTTAATAATTGGGCAAAATTTTTTAATCTCTTCTGTGTTTAAATAATATGCATCAATACCATTTAATCTATTTGCATGAGTTCTTCTTTTTAAATCCCTGACATCCTGTAGGTTATGAGCTAAATTCATAACACCTCTTTGACTGAACATTACATTGTAATTAATTTCTTGAGAAAGTTTTTCCCATAATTTTAATGCATGGTCGTACAGTCCCGCACTAGCATCCCATAAATAATTTGATCTAATTATTGTTGTATTTCTTCCAGTATTACCACCACCAATCCAACCTTTTTCAACAACAGCAATATTTTTCATATTATGTTTTTTTGCTAAATAATAAGCTGTTGCCAAACCATGACCACCACCACCAACTATTACAGCGTCATACTCTTTTTTTGGAACTGGGTCTCTCCAGGCTTTTTGCCAATTTTCATGGTAAGAAAAAGCATTTTTAATCAGAGAAAATATTGAATACTTGTTTTTCATAATATTAATCAACAATTACTTTATAAATATTGAAAATTCAATACAATCGGCTATATCCTTATCGAGTGGAAGAGTGGGTGAGTGGTTGAAACCAGGCGTTTGCTAAATGTCCGTACTTGGAAACGAGTACCGAGAGTTCGAATCTCTCCTCTTCCGCCATTAAAATAAAGGCTGATCTTTAAAAAAATTATTC
>Ga0209709_10004211_pt1 | contig 11683 bp, 13 predicted proteins | sample ArcticOcean_MG_C_2_FD_187435 | JGI IMG/M metagenome (GOLD analysis project Ga0209709, IMG submission 187435) | Marine microbial communities from western Arctic Ocean - ArcticOcean_MG_CB4_136 (SPAdes) (version 2) | ecosystem: Environmental > Aquatic > Marine > Oceanic | place: Arctic Ocean... | reverse complement strand
AGTAATTAGCGATCAAATAGAAATTTTAGCTAAGTATTCTGGCTATATTATTCGGCAACAAGACGAAATTAATAAACAAAAGGCACAATTTGATAAAAAAATACCAAAAGAAGTAAATTATGATGAAATTCATGGTTTAAGTAACGAAGCAAAAGAAAAGCTAAAAGAATCGCGTCCAGAGACTATTGATCAAGCAACTAGAATAGCTGGCGTAACCTCAGCGACAATATCAATTTTATTAGTTTATCTTAAATCTAAACATCGGAAACTAGAGTCTAAGGCCGCTGAACAAGTTGCTTGATTTAGAAGAAACTTTAAAGGCAGGAATAGAGAAATTAGAGTTAGAAAATAAGGATTATTTATATACTAAATTATTGATTTATAAGGATTTATTGATAAAGTGGAACAAAGTATTTAATTTAATTTCAGTTAAAGGTGTTGATGAAATAGTGACACATCATTTTTTGGATTGTTTGGCAGTTGTGCCATTTATTGAGGGTAAGAATGTCTTAGATGTTGGGAGTGGCGCGGGACTGCCAGGCATTATAATTGGTTTATGTTACCCAGAAAAAAATATTACTCTAGTGGATTCAGTTGGCAAGAAGACTACTTTTTTAAAACAAACGTGTGCAGAATTAAATTTGAGTAATATTACGATTATAAATAAGCGAGTTGAAGACATCACAACAAATAAATTGTTTGATTCTATTATTGCTAGAGCATTTGCAGAAATGCAAGTACTTATTGATCTTACAAGGCATTTAATAGAAGATAAAGGGGCTTGGTATGGTATGAAAAGTAAAAAATTCAATGAAGAAGAAATCGGTACAAATTTTGTAGTAGAAAAAAGAGATATTGTGGTTCCTTATCTCGATGCTGAACGTTATTTAGTAAAAATTAATAATCAATAGACTATTATTTTAATCATTTTTTAAGTAAATTTTATGCGTATATTTGCAATATCAAATCAAAAAGGTGGAGTTGGGAAGACAACAACAACTGTTAATCTAGCTGCAAGCTTGATGGATAGAAAGAAAAAAGTGCTCTTAATCGATTTAGATCCTCAAGGTAACGCCACATCTGGTTCGGGATTAAATAAAAAAAATATTACAAAATCTATATACGATGTTCTAATCGGCCAAGAGGACATAAAAAACGTTATCCAAAAGTCAGCAGAAAGTTTTTTTGATGTTGTCCCAGCAACTCAGTCCTTAGCGGGGGCAGAGGTTGAATTAGTTAATATTGAAGAGCGAGAATATATTTTAAAGAAACAATTAAGTACGCTTAGGGATTATGACTATATTTTAATTGATTGCCCACCCGCCTTAAGCCTGTTGACTGTAAATGCACTAGTTGCCTCTGATTCAGTTCTAATACCAATGCAATGTGAATATTATGCTTTAGAGGGCTTGTCCGATTTAGTGAACACAATTAAAAGAGTAAAAAAACATTTAAATCCACAAATTGAGATTGAAGGTTTGCTCAGGACATTGTTTGATAGGCGAAATACACTAGGAAAACAGGTCTCTGACCAATTGTCTGCTCATTTTGGAGATAAGGTTTATAGCACCATTATTCCAAGAAATGTTAGATTAGCTGAGGCTCCCAGCCATGGTAAACCGGCTCTTTTCTATGATAAATCTTCCAAGGGAGCAAAGGCATATTTAGATCTAGCCGATGAAATTTTAAAGAGGAATAAAGATGGGAAAAAATAAAGGTTTAGGTAGGGGGTTGGATGCTTTATTGAGCAATGATAATTCAACTAATGATAATAACAGTTTAGAAAACTGTCCAATTGATAAACTTATAACGGGAAAATATCAACCTAGAAGCCATATGAATCAAATAGCATTAAATGAGCTTGCAGAATCAATTAAGATGCAAGGAATTATGCAGCCTATAGTAGTCCGCTCCATTGGCAATATGAAATATGAAATTGTTGCAGGTGAAAGAAGATGGCGCGCAGCTAAGTTGGCCAATTTAAGTGAAGTTCCAATTCTGATTAAAGATATTCCTGATGAGTCAGCTTTAGCAATGGCTCTTATCGAAAATATTCAACGAGAAGACCTAAATGCAATAGAAGAGGCAAAAGGTATTCAGCGATTAATCGATGAGTTTGGAATGACCCATGAATCAGCATCGCAGATATTAGGAAAATCAAGAACAACAGTGACAAATTTATTAAGATTATTAAATTTGTCTGAGCATGTTCAAAAAGCATTACTAGAAGGAAAAATTGAAATGGGGCATGCAAGAGCAATGCTCTCTTTAGCTGCTAGTGAGCAAGTGATGGTTTGTCAAAAAGTAATCAGTAACAACTTATCAGTAAGAGATGTAGAGGCGCTAATTGGTCAACGAAGTCCTGCAAAGAGAAAGATAAAAAAACAAAAAACAGCTGATATTGTAAATTTTGAAGAAAATTTATCTGACAAATTGGGGACATCAGTAAAAATCTCACATAAATCTAATGGATCAGGCGTTTTGAAGATTAATTATAGTAATTTAGATCAGTTAGATTCTATTTTAAAAAAAATAGAATAAATCGGACGTAAAACTTGACTCGAGGAAAAAATACCGCCAAAATTGCGGACTTTGATACAAATAGTATTTAAGGGCGTAAAGGTTTGATTGATAAGCAACAGCAAGTCAATAAAAAAAAAGGATTATTTCCTCCTTACGTTAAGAATATGCTTATAAAATTAAGCACTATTTCTACCATTTCAGCACTAATTGTTTTAGGTTTTTTTGGGCTACATGCAGGCATCTCAGTTTTATCTGGGGCTTTTGTAGTAATTATTGGATTAACAATTTCAACTCCAATCGCTAATAAATCTCGAGGGACAAACGAAGCATCAAGTATCGTGATGGATGCTTTAAAAGCTGAAGGTGTAAAGATTTTAATTATAATTTTATTGCTGTGGGCGATATTTAATTTTTACGATGATAAAGTCCCACTAGCAATTATTTTCGGTTTAGCAATTGCTGCAATTTTTTCAGGAATTGGGCTAACAAAAATAGATACAAAAAAATAAAGGGAATATAAAACTTGGCAGATAGTTCATACGAATCACCCTCTGAATATATTGGGCATCATTTATCTAATAATGTAATTAATTTAGATTTTTTAGGTGGAGGCTCATTTATGACGCTTCATCTAGATTCGTTTGTGATGGCCGTTATTCTTGGAATTTTTTCGATGGGGCTAATCTGGCTAGTAGCTAGAAAAGCAACCGCAGGTGTTCCAACAAAAACTCAGGCTTTTGTTGAGTTAATTTTTGGCTTCATCGACGATCAAGTAGGAAATATATTTCACGGTAACCGCCATTCTTTTGTTGCTCCAGCCGCACTGACTGTTTTTGTTTGGGTTCTTATGATGAACGCAATGGATTTTTTACCTATTGATATAATGGCAAAATTCTATAAGTTCCTAGGATTATATGAATGGAAAGCTGTGCCTACTTCAGATGTGAATACAACATTTGGCCTTGCCCTAAGTATTTGGTTCTTAATGATTTATTTTGGCATCAAGGTAAAAGGAATGGGCGGATGGTTGCATGAGATTTTTTGTGCACCCTTTGGTTCGTCAGTATGGGTTTGGCCAGCTAATTTTCTATTTAATTTAATTGAATATGTTTCAAAACCTTTATCTCATTCTCTTCGATTATTTGGTAATATGTATGCCGGCGAAGTTATCTTTTTATTATTAGGTTTGTGGGCAGCTACAGGAGTCTCTGGAATTATATTTGGATCAATTCTAGGCGCAGGATGGGCAATATTTCATATTTTAATTGTAGTATTGCAAGCTTATATATTCATGATGTTAACGGTTGTATATTTATCTATGGCTCATGAAGGACATTAATTTTTTAAACTAAAAGGAAGTAAATTATGGAAACAGTACAATATTTAGCTCAAATACAGGCATATACAGGAATTGGTATCGGCTTGATTATCGGATTAGGCGCATTAGGCGCATGTGTAGGTATCGGTATTATGTGTGCAAGCTTTTTAGAGGGTGCAGCGAGACAGCCTGAAATGATTCCTCAATTGCAAGTTAAGGTGTTTTTATTGTTAGGCTTGATTGATGCATCATTCATTATTGGTGTTGGCTTGGCAATGATGTTTGCTTTTGCAAACCCACTTTTAGCTGTCGTACCTGTAAGTTAATTAAAATATTTTTTTGATCCCAATATTTTTGGGGATAAGACGGAGTAAAGATGAATCTTAATTTTACAATGATTGCTCAAGCAATAGCTTTTGCAATATTAATTTGGTTTACGGTTAAATTTGTTTGGCCGCCTTTGCTAAATGCAATTGAAAAAAGACAGAAAGAAATTGCTGATGGCTTAGCCGCTGCTCAAGAAGGAAAATTATCGCTTGAAGTGGCAGCTAAAAAAAATGCTGAAACTCTTAATGAGGTTAAGCAAAAAGGGGCAGAAATTGTAAGCCAAGCAGAAAAAAGAGCATCTGAAATTGTTGAACAAGCTAAAAAAGTTGCTAAGGATGAAGGCGATAGAATTATCGCGAGTGCGAAATCCGAGATTGATCAAGAAATAAATAGAGCTAAAGAAGAGCTCCGTGGTCAAATATCAACACTCGCAATTCAGGGTGCAGAAAAGATTTTGGATAAAGAAATTGATAAGACAGTCCATGCAGATATGTTAACTAAATTAGCAAAGGATTTATAAAAGCTATGGCTGAAATTTCGACAATTGGAAGACCATATGCTGTTGCTATCTTTAATTTAGCTAAGGAGGAGAAAACCCTTTCTGTTTGGTCAGATATGTTATCTCTCATTAGTGGCGTTGTTGAGAATGCAGACGTAAATTCTTTTATTAATGACTCTAAAGTATTAGATACAGATAGAGAAAAAATTCTTTTAGATATTTGTGGAGATAAAATAGATACTTCTGGTAAGAATTTAATTAAGCTTTTAGTTGAGAATAAAAGATTATTGATTTTGTCAGTAATAACAGCTCTTTTTGAAGAGCTTAAAGATAAAGATGAAGGAGTTATAGAGGCTGAAATCATTATGGCTGAACAACCGGATAAAAAATTGGTTAATAATTTAATACAAAGTTTAGAAAAAAGATTTAAAAAAAAGATTGAGGGCAAAGTAGTTATTGATAAAAGCATTGTAGGCGGTACCAAGATAATAGTCGGTGATACCGTTATTGATGCTTCAGTTCGAGGACAGTTAGATAATTTAGCTTACACATTAAAAGCATAAAATCAGGAGACATTAATGCAGTTATCAACATCAGAAATAAGTGAATTAATTAAGAACAGGATTAAAGATTTTTCTACTAGTTCAGAAGCTAGAACACAGGGGACAGTTGTCTCTGTAACAGATGGCATTGTGCGTATTCATGGCTTATCTAATGTAATGTCTGGAGAAATGATTGAATTCCCAGGCAACACTTTTGGCTTAGCACTTAATTTAGAAAGAGATTCAGTTGGTGCAGTTGTGCTCGGTGATTACGAACATATTTCTGAAGGAGATGTTTGTAAATGCACAGGAAAAATTTTAGAAGTCCCGGTGGGCCCTGAGTTAATGGGAAGAGTCGTAGACGCATTAGGAGTTCCGATTGATGGGAAAGGCCCAATAAAAAGTAAATTAACAGATAAATTAGAAAAAGTAGCTCCTGGCGTTATTGACAGACAATCTGTTTCACAGCCAGTACAGACTGGTCTTAAATCAGTTGATTCTATGGTGCCAATTGGGAGGGGACAAAGAGAGCTAATCATTGGCGATCGTCAAACGGGAAAAACTGCAGTTGCTGTTGATGCAATAATTAATCAAAAAGGCCAAGACATGAAATGTGTTTATGTTGCTATAGGCCAAAAAGCATCAACAATTATGAATGTGGTTAAAAAGCTTGAAGAACATGGGGCAATGGAATATACCACTGTGGTAAGCGCTTCTGCATCTGATTCAGCAGCGTTACAATTTTTAGCACCATATGCAGGTTGCACAATGGGTGAATATTATAGAGATCGTGGCGAGGATGCATTGATTGTTTATGATGATCTTACTAAGCAAGCGATTGCCTATAGACAAATTTCATTATTACTTCGTCGACCTCCGGGCCGAGAAGCTTATCCAGGTGATGTGTTTTATATTCACTCAAGGTTATTGGAAAGAGCGGCTCGAGTTAATGCGAAGTATGTAGAAAAATTTACAAAGGGCAAAGTTAAAGGAAAAACAGGATCATTAACTGCTTTGCCAGTAATTGAAACAGCCGCGGGCGATGTTTCTGCTTTTGTTCCAACAAATGTTATTTCTATTACTGACGGACAGATTTTCTTGGAAAGTGATTTATTTAATGCCGGAATTCGTCCTGCAATTAATGCGGGGATTTCAGTTTCTCGGGTGGGTGGTGCAGCACAGACTAAAGTAATTAAAAAATTAGGTGGCGGAGTTCGATTAGCTTTAGCTCAATATCGAGAATTAGCAGCCTTTGCACAATTTGCTTCAGATCTTGATGAGGCAACAAGAAAACAACTGGATCGAGGAAAAATGTTTACTGAGTTGATGAAACAGGCCCAGTATGCTCCATTAACAGTATCAAATATGGCCGTGACTTTGCTAGCTGCTAATAATGGATATTTAGATGATGTTCCAACAGAAAAAGTTTTATCTTTTGAATCTGCACTTCACGGGTTTATGTCATCTAAATATAAATCACTGATGGATGGAATTGAAAAAACATTGACGCTTGATGAAGATGGCGAAAAGAAGGCTATAAAAGCAATAGAAGATTTTAAAGCTACAAATACTTATTAATATAAGGATTTTAAATGGCAGGAAGTAAAGAAATACGAACTAAGATTAAGAGTGTAGAAAATACACGAAAAATCACGAAAGCTATGGAAATGGTAGCTGCTTCTAAAATGCGTAAAGCGCAAGATAGGATGACAGCAGCTAGACCATACGCTGAAAAAATTAGAACAGTTGCCGCCCATTTATCTCACGCACAATCTGAGTATAAACATCCTTTTATTATTCAAAGGGATAGTGTAAAAAATATCGGTCTTATTGTAGTGACTTCAGATAAAGGTCTATGTGGAGGGCTGAATACAAACGTTTTAAGGGCATCAATAGCTCAAATTAAAGATTGGGAAAAAGAAGGAAAGAAAGTACAGATTGGCGCAATTGGCAACAAAGCAATTAGCTTTATGGGTAGAGTTGGGGCGGATATAAAATCGCAAGTATCAGGTATGGGCGATACTCCTCACATGGAAGATTTACTTGGGGCAATAAAAGTTATGTTAGATAGCTATATTGCTGGAGAAATAGATCAGCTTTATATTTGCTATACAAAATTTATTAATACTATGAAGCAAGAGCCAAATATGGAACAACTATTGCCACTTTCAGGAGATAAAAGTGAGACTCCAGATAGCTCATGGGATTATATTTATGAGCCAGATGCAACTTTAGTAATAGATGCATTACTATCTCGCTATATAGAAACTTTGATTTATCATGGGGTGGCAGAAAATATGGCATCAGAACAGTCATCTAGAATGGTCGCAATGAAGGCAGCATCTGATAATGCTGGAAGTGTTATTGATGAATTAACATTGGTTTATAACAAAGCAAGACAAGCAGCGATAACTAAAGAAATTTCAGAAATTGTTGGCGGAGCAGCTGCAGTATCGTAAAAATTTTTGGATTTATATTAATTAATTTAGATGAGTAAGGATAAATAAATGAGTACTAAACAAATCGGAAAAGTAGTTCAGTGTATTGGCGCAGTTGTGGATGTAGAATTTCCTCGCGATCAACTCCCTAAAGTTTATGATGCATTAATTATTGATGACAAAGATTCAACTGCAGAAGCAGGCTTGACTTTGGAGGTGCAACAACAATTAGGAGATGGCGTTGTGAGAACTATTGCCATGGGGTCATCAGATGGTTTATCAAGAGGCACTCAATTCGTATCAACAGGAGCCCCGATTCAGGTCCCAGTTGGTGAAGGCACTCTAGGAAGAATTATGGATGTTCTGGGACGCCCTATTGATGAGGTTGGTAAAATTGATTCAACAGAATTTAGATCTATACATCAAAAAGCACCAGAATTTAACGACTTATCCCCATCTATTGAGTTATTGGAAACTGGAATTAAAGTAATTGACCTAATGTGCCCATTTGCAAAAGGCGGTAAGGTTGGTTTATTTGGTGGTGCGGGGGTTGGTAAAACCGTGAACATGCTTGAATTAATTAATAATATTGCAAAACAACATGAAGGATTGTCAGTTTTCGCAGGCGTTGGAGAAAGAACTCGTGAAGGAAATGATTTTTATCATGAGATGGCAGAAGCAGGTGTTATTCAATTAGACAATATGAAAGAATCAAAAGTGGCAATGGTATTCGGTCAAATGAATGAACCCCCTGGTAACAGATTAAGGGTAGCATTATCAGGCTTAACAATGGCGGAAAAATTCCGTGATGAAGGTCGCGATGTTTTATTTTTTGTTGATAATATTTATCGTTATACATTAGCTGGAACCGAAGTTTCCGCTCTATTAGGTCGTATGCCATCTGCAGTAGGATATCAACCAACACTTGCTGATGAAATGGGTAAATTACAAGAAAGAATTACTTCAACAAAAACAGGTTCAATTACATCAATTCAGGCAGTGTATGTGCCAGCAGATGATTTAACTGACCCATCACCAGCAACAACATTCCAACATTTAGATTCAACAGTTGTTTTATCAAGAGATATTGCTTCACTAGGTATTTATCCTGCTGTGGATCCTCTTGACTCAACATCAAGACAATTAGACCCACTAGTTGTTGGAGAAGAGCATTATGCTGTTGCTCGAGCTGTTCAATCCACACTCCAAAAATATAAAGAATTAAGAGATATCATTGCTATTTTAGGAATGGATGAATTAGCCCCAGAAGATAAATTAGCAGTTGGGCGAGCAAGAAAAATTCAAAGATTTTTATCACAACCATTTCATGTCGCTGAAGTATTTACAGGGTCGCCTGGTAAATATGTTTCTCTTAAAGAAACTATTAAAGGCTTCAAGGCAATTGTCGATGGGGAATATGATGAATTACCTGAGCAAGCATTTTATATGGTTGGCGGCATAGAAGAAGCCGTTGAAAAAGCTAAAACACTTTAAAACTTAAGGTAAATAATGGCAAATACAATTCAAGTTGATGTAGTAAGTGCAGAAGAGTCAATCTTTTCTGAGCAAGCTGAGTTTGTTGTAGCGCCAGCTCAAATGGGGGAAGTAGGGATTTATCCAAATCATGCATCAATGATCACCTTATTAAAAGCTGGTTCAGTTAGAATAAAATTGATTGATAAATCTAGCGAAGATTTAATTTATATTTCAGGTGGAATATTAGAGGTTCAGCCAGGACATATTACTATTCTTTCTGATACTGCTATTCGCGGTAAAGATTTAGATGAAACGAAAGCAAAAGCCTCAAAAAAAGCAGCAGAAGAGTCAATAGCTAAAAAAGGTAGTGATATTGATTTTGCATTAGCAGAAGCTGAGTTAGCAGAAGCAGTTGCGCAGATTCAAGCGATTGAAAGATTAAGAAAAAAATAGACCAATAATTAAGTATTTATGAAAAGCAGCAATTAGCTGCTTTTTTTGTTTATACTTAAAGAAAAAAGGAAAATAAATGTCATTAAGTGTAGTTATTTTAGCTGCTGGAAAAGGCACTAGAATGTTTTCCGATCACCCTAAAGTTTTGCACAAATTAGCAAATCGACCTTTGTTGCAATATGTTATTGATACTGCAAAAAAATTAAATCCAGAAAATATTATTGTAGTTATAGGGTATAAATCAAAAGAAGTTACGTCAGCTTTTCCAAAAGAAAACTTAAATTGGGTAATTCAAAAAAATCAATCAGGTACAGGGGATGCAGTAAGATATGCAATTCCTCATTTAAAAGGCTCACAAACAATAATTTTATATGGCGATGTGCCGATGATTGAATCCTATGATTTAAAAGAATTAATTAAAAAAAATCCAAAAGGCTTAGGAATTCTAACCTTTAATAAAAAAAACCCAAAAGGCTACGGAAGAATAAAAAGAAATCAAAACAATATTGAGTGCATTGTAGAAGAAAAAGATTGTGATGATTTGGAAAAGAAAATAACTGAAATTAATACCGGAATAATGTGTGCTGATACAAGAAATTTAATTCAATGGTTATCTTTAATATCGAATAATAATTCCCAAAAAGAATATTATTTAACTGATATAGTGGCTTTAGCCAGAAAAGAAAAAATTAAGATTAGTTCACATGAAGCTATCTCTGAAGATACTATTACAGGAATAAATTCTAAAATTGAATTAGCAATAATGGAGAGGGCTGTGCAAAACAAAAAAACTAATTTATTAATGGAGCAAGGAGTTACGTTAATAGATCCATCCAGGACTGATATTAGGGGCATCCTTGAATGTGATCTGGATGTAGAAATTGATGTGGGCTGTATTTTTGAAGGAAAGGTTCAAATAGGAAAAAATGTAAAGATTGGAGCTTATACGCACATAAAAGATAGCATAATTTCTGATAATGCAATTATAAAGCCGTATTCTCATATTGATTCAGCTAAAGTAGGTATAAATAACATTATTGGCCCCTACGCGAGATTAAGACCAGGTACCGAAACTAATAATGACGTTCATATTGGAAATTATGTGGAAATAAAAAATTCAAAAATTGGGAAAGGCACTAAAATAAATCATTTAAGCTACGTAGGCGATAGTATTGTTGGGCAGAACGTGAACGTAGGAGCGGGAACAATAACTTGTAACTATGATGGTGTAAAAAAGCATCAAACTATTATTGAAGATAATGTATTTATTGGGTCAAATTCGCAACTTGTGGCTCCGGTTACAATTGGAGCTGGGTCTACAATTGGAGCTGGGTCTACAATAACAAAAAATACACCAGCTAACGAACTCTCATTATCGAGAGCTAAACAAACTAGTATTCCTGGCTGGGAAAAACCAAAGAAGAAATAAATTATGTGTGGAATAGTGGCGGGGATATCAAATAAAAATGTTTTACCTGTTTTAATCGACGGATTAGAGCGCCTAGAGTATCGAGGATATGACTCTGCAGGGATTGCTATTTTGAATGATAAAATCAAACGTATTCGATCTATTGGTCGAGTTGCCTCATTAAAAAATAAAGCTAAAAAATCAAAATTACACGGATTCCTAGGTATTGGACATACTCGTTGGGCAACGCATGGTGGGGTCACTGAAGATAATGCTCATCCACATGTATCTAACAATCAAATTGCTGTTGTTCATAATGGTATTATTGAAAATCATGAAGATCAATGTAGTCGACTAAAAAAAATAGGGTATAAATTCGAATCGGAAACAGACACAGAAGTAATCGCACACCTTATTCATTATTATTATAATAAAAATAAAAGAGACTTATTAAGCGCAACACATTTAGCTACTAAAGATTTAGTAGGAGCATATGCAATAGCAGTAATTTCGGTTGAAAATAAGGATGAGTTAATTTGTGCAAGACTTGGGTGTCCATTAATCATTGGTCAAGGTAAATCAGAATACTTTATTGCGTCAGATATTACTGCTTTATTAGAAGTCACAAGAAAAATTATATATCTTGAAGATAATGATTTAGCCAGGATAACAATAGGTTCATTAGAGATTTTTGGAAGT
>Ga0209709_10004207_pt1 | contig 11686 bp, 9 predicted proteins | sample ArcticOcean_MG_C_2_FD_187435 | JGI IMG/M metagenome (GOLD analysis project Ga0209709, IMG submission 187435) | Marine microbial communities from western Arctic Ocean - ArcticOcean_MG_CB4_136 (SPAdes) (version 2) | ecosystem: Environmental > Aquatic > Marine > Oceanic | place: Arctic Ocean... | reverse complement strand
TTGAAATTATATTTTTCACGACCATGCCAACTTTACATCTACTCAAACGAGAAGGAATTCCAGCTTACCATTTACCTGCGAAAAATAAATTCAAAGATATGCCTGCTAAAACATGGAATCAGATCATCGAAGAAAACATGGCAAATGTGTTTGCTATCCATAAACCTTCGATGTTTATTTTCGATGGAGCGTTCCCCTACAGGGGTATGTTGAATGCAATTCAAGGGAGAGATGAAATCAGAAAGGTCTGGCTAAGGCGAGGTACGTTCAAAAAAGGTAGTACAAAGATTCCAGTAGACAGCATCAATCATTTTGATTATGTTATCTCACCAAAGGATAGTGTAAAACAAGAGGAGCACGATATGGAATTCACTCCTACAGTCGTCAAATGTGACCCAATTTTGTATTTAGATGAAATGGAATTACGACCTCGTAATGACCTAAGAAACAGGTTAGGAATACCACATGATGCATTAGTTTGCTATCTTCAATTAGGTGCAGGACAAATAAATGATATTGAGTCGGAAATTTCAGTTTGTTTGACAGAATTAGAGAAGCATGAGAACTTGTACGTTATTTTGGGAGAATCCATGCTCGGAGATAGACTTCCATCGATTGGGGGGAGAGTTCGAGTATTGACCGACTACCCTAATTCTTTAGATTTCAATGCATTCGACTTCACGATTATGGCAGCAGGATACAATTCATATCATGAAGCAATCCGTTTTTCAGTCCCAACAATTTCCATTCCAAATATGAAAACTGGGATGGATGACCAACTTGCAAGAGTTGAAGTTGCTGAAGAAGCAGGTGCAATGATTGTATTGAGAGAAGTTACTCCAAGAAGAGTGCAGGCAGCAATCGAAAGACTGATGCAGGAGTCTGTGAGAAAATCTATGATCAATTCGTGTGAGACACTACATCGGCCTAATGGAGCTAATCAAATGTCAAAATGGATTATTGACGAGATTTGATGTGCAATTCCACCGAAGAAACGAGCGCATCTCTATTTTTTTGAGTATCCTTCGAGTCGATTAATTCGGTCATGGACCATTGTCTCATCTCTAGTATTTCATCTTCAATCATTATACCCAAAAACTTTGAAATATTTTCTTTAACAATATCTTGATATTTATCATGAACAATTTCGATTGAATCTGGATACCATTTCGACATCCAATTGTGAGATTTTATCTCACCCTCAACTCTTTTCTTTAGCAGAGAAAACAATTCATTATTAATTTCCAATCTATTAGTAGCCCATGTCAGAACATTTTCATGTTTGATAGGAATGCTTTGAATAAATCTCAAAGCTTCCTTATTATCAAAAATATCTCTTAAGGTCTCTTCGTCAAATGTTTGATTTGTAATAGCAGCATCCAATATTATCTTTCTGAAACACTTCCAACAATTCTGACAAGGCTCTTTCCATATGCCGCGCATGCAAGACTGTGCTACGTAACCAATCGGCGATTTGTTTACAATAATTGAAGTCCCAACTTCACTTATTCCTGCAACAGGGTAATTTATTGGGATTCCAGCTGCTGAGAATATACCTCCCCAGTGCAGATAATGACTACCACGCGGATAATCTTTGTACAATTTGTGACCTATTCGATAACTCGACTCCATTATTGTTCCAAAAGCTATGCTATCAAGTTTCAGATAATCTGCTAACAAAATTGCAGGTACAGAATTTACAACATCAACCGGGAAACCCACTGGTTCCCGAATATATTCTAAATCACATTCAATCATTTGAACATTATATTGTAGCCTTTTTAGTTCCAAGCAGGAGTTGATTGCTGCATCTTTGTTGTATGCTGATTTACCTGTTAAAGGTCTATCCAGGAAAATAGGAATTGTTGAATGAGGTAATAATGACAATGCCGCAGTCGAATCAACACCTCCGCTAAATGCCAAACCAGGAACAGAATTTTTGGCAGGCTTCCAAGGTCTCAAATTTTCATCCACGTTACCGATTTTATATCTGGAAGTAACATTTGAATGCCCCTCGAAGAATTTTTTACTTACTGGTTTTGGCAGGTAGATTTTTGTGCCAATAAAAGGTTCAGCTATCATAATACAGCATAGAGCAAGTAGGTCAGGGTGTATCTTTTCTATATCCAAATCTTCGGGAAGTTTTGTCGTAACTATGTTACCGACCATACGATATTTTTCGCTTGGTTCAGGGCGGTCATCATCTTCAAGGATGAAAATAAACTTCAAAACACCAGGTTCTGAAACCATCTCTACCTTCATTTTACACACCTAACTCAAAGCGTTCCAATACCATTCAATTGCTTCATTCAAACCTTGATGACAATCATATTCTGGATTATATCCTAGCAAATTCTTGGCCATTGAGATATCTGCTATTGAATGCTTGATGTCTCCAGCGCGCTCTTCAGTATAGTTTGGGTTGATTTCTTTTATTTCAGGATCAAATTGAGCTAATGAATCCCTAATTCCAAAATATAACTCGTTTATTGACATCCTTGAGCCATATGCTACATTGAAACATTTACCGAAACAATCAGAATTCTCAGTCAGCATTGCTCTAATATTCATTTGAACAACATTTTCAATGTATGTAAAATCTCTCGTTTGCTCTCCATCTCCATGAATTGTTGGCGATTTTTTGTTGATTAGACTTTCAACAAATTTTGGTATTACTGCTGCATATACTCCTTCGGGGTCTTGGCGTCGCCCAAACACATTGAAATATCTCAAACCAATCACTGCAAAGCCATGTATCTGGCTAAATACAGATGCATACATTTCGTTAACAGACTTTGTAATGGCATATGGTGATAGAGGAGAACCTATTTTTTGTTCATTCTTTGGTAAGGTTTTCTCATCGCCATAAACTGATGAACTAGAAGCATAGACAACCCTCTTGACTCCAGCTTCCATTGCTGCAACAAATATGTTAAGAGTTCCACCGACGTTGATATTATTGGTTTTGATTGGATTATCGATTGATCTCGGTATCGACCCTAGAGCGGCTTGATGGCTCACGAAGTCGCACCCTTCAATCGCTTTACGGCAGGTATCAATATCGGTGATGTCACCTTCAATGAGTGTGAAATTTTCATTTTCCAAGAGATGAGAAATATTCTCGCGACGCCCTGTGATGAAATTGTCTAGACAAACAATAACACATCCGGACTGGATGAACCTCTCACAAAGATTTGAGCCGATGAAACCTGCACCGCCTGTTACCAGAATCTTACAGTCACGTAATTGCTCTGACATGTTTAACGGGTTCAAGTGATTGGTTATATCTCATCCCCCAAATCTCCAAATTAGGCTAACAAATAACGAGCGGTGAAGATGAGTCAATAGTATAATCGAATAATAGCCAAATTTAATTGTTTAAGATATGTTTAACGAACTCGGTGTTTTGAATTTAAAAACGATATTACAACAAGCTTTTTCTTTTTCTGTTGGAGGAATATTTATCTGTTCATTAGCTAATATTTTAGTTCTATACATCACCATAGTTAATCCATGACCATTAGGGTTTTTAATATCATATTTAGGATAGTTTTCACATCTTTCCCACCCTTTTAAATTTTCAAAAGTTTCAGAATAGCCTCCATCCACTGTACTATGAAACATGAAGTAAACAATACATTTCTCATTGCAACTAAATGCGATCTGGGTTCCCTTTTCTAGTCTGTGAACATTTTGTAATAATGTACCCCCTAATATTTCTGTTGGGATAATATCGTAGGTATATGATCGGTCTATGTGCTGTTTTACTCCGATTTCCATTATATCGAATTGAAATTCTTGTTTCGGGTTGAATATAATTTTAATCCTATCTTCCATGTTTAACCCTGTGTAAATGTATTTAAGAATTAATTGCTATTGATATTTACGGATTCATGGCCCTCCTAAACTACCATCCGATTAATTCTGATATGTTGCAAGGGTTAGCAAAATGCAAGGATTATCAAAAAGCGTCCAAATTAAAGGGCCAGTTTGGATTTATTCTCTTAAGGTTCAATTAATATATCTCCAAGTGTGGAAATTTAATGATGAGTGGGTTTTTAGACACTGAATTAGTATCCAATCTGGTTGGTGAGACTAAAGATATGGACAACATTCATATTGCATACAGCAATATTTTACAGTTCAGAAATGAAAATGAAGAATGGAAAATATCACAATTTAATAACGGGAGGAGTGCCCTTTATGCTGCAGCTAAATCTTTTGGGATAAATATGGAACAACATTCATTTATTGTTGTTAAGAATGATGGAGGGAAAGTTGTAGACAAGTCAGGAAATATTATTGCATCAGCAAGTATTTCACACACAAAAGAATATTCATTTGCAATTATTATGAATAAAAAATATTCTATCGGTTTAGATGTAGAAAAATCAAACAGATACGTTGGTAATGAAGTCTTAAGATATATCACTAAAGATGAACATAAAGGGCATATACAGGATGGTTTGCTAACCTACTGGATAAAAAAAGAAGCAATATCAAAGGCGACAGGTTTTGGACTAAATGTCGCAAAAGATATACTCAGGGAAGAGGGTTCGGAGTGGTCTTTCAATGAAGAGAGATACCAGGCAGTACATTGGGAAGAAGAGATACAGGGAAATCGATTTTCTATCGCTTTCGCAAAAAATAAAATTAATGATTCAATCCTAATTAGTGATGCTATTATAAGTGTATGATTTACCCGTATATCTGTTAGAGAGTGGTCATATGGACACCCAATGTAAATATCTCTCTAAATTATTAGAGAGTTTTGAACATAAACCTGAAATTGAATATTCAGTAGTTATTTCTAATGGAGAAGAAAAGAAAATCACGTGGAAGGATTTAGAAAATGAATGTCAATCCATCATGAATTCTCTGAAAGGTATTGAAAAAGGCGTGGTACTAATATTTCTAAGGCACTCAAGTTCGCTGCATGGTGCTTTCTTTGGAACAATGATGGCAGGACATACTCCTTCATTCATGCCGTGCACGTCCGTAAAACAAGATCCTGCATTATATTGGGCTTCACATCAAAAGCTTCTGAATCACATTAAGCCAACTGCGATTATTACATCTAAAGATGTATCACAAGAAATTCTTCAAGCCAAACTGGAACTTGGAAATACAAAAATAATACATATAGAAGATATTGAAATTCCAGAATCAAAGATTAATATTGAACTCAGAAGTGAAGATGAAATCGCTTTGCTCCAACATAGTTCTGGAACTACTGGATTAAAGAAAGGAGTGGCCCTCACGTTTGATGCTATTGTAAAACATGCAGAGTCATATTCTTCGGCAATATCAATTATTGAAGAGGACACAATAGTGTCTTGGCTACCTCTATATCATGACATGGGGCTAATGGCTTGCATGATAATGCCTGCTTATACATCTACTCCAGTAATTCATATGAGCCCGTTTGATTGGGTAGGAAAACCCCACCTGCTATTCGAAGTTATTGAAAAGTATTCAGGTACGCTTACGTGGATGCCGAATTTTGCATTCGAGCATATGGCACTATATGCTCCTAGAATGCCACATAATTACGATATCTCTACAATGAGGGCATTTATCAGCTGTTCTGAGGTATGTAGGCCAGAGTCGTTCGATAAGTTTTTCAATGCATTTAATGAAAAAGGAGTCGAAAAATCAATGCTTCATACCTGTTATGCTATGGCAGAAACAGTTTTTGCCACCTCCCAATCTACACTTAATCGTAAAGCAAAAAGAATACTGGTCAATCAAAGGGACCTAAATCGTGGAGAATACGTAAGAATATACGATGAAAATGAATCTAGTCTAGAAACTCCAAGACAACTTATTGAAACAGGGAGTATTATTGAAGGGTTGGAGGTGAAAATCGTCGATGAAGATTTCAAATCATTACCTGAATTGACAATTGGAGAAATCTCAATTTCAGGGACATTCATTTTCGATGGGTATTACAGAATGCCGGATTTGACAAATGAACGTGTAATGAATGGAAGTTACATGACTAAAGATCTTGGATTTTTTGACTCATCAGGCAGGCTATACGTTTTGGGTAGAGTAGATGATTTAATTATTGTACAAGGAAGAAATATTTACGCTCATCAAGTGGAAGCATTAGTTTCTACATTAGAAGGGATTAAACCAGGAAGAATATCTGCTTTTGGAATATATGACCCAAGAATCGGCTCGGAATCAATGATACTCGTATGCGAAGTAGAAAATGGACAGAGTAGTGAAGAATCTCAGAAAATAAAATCAACAATTAACAAATTGCTACAATCAACCATTGAAGTAGTTCCAAAGAAAATAAGACTGGTTACCCCTGGATGGTTAGTCAAAACATCAAGTGGTAAAGTAGGGCGAAAAGAGAATAAAGAAAAACACCTGCTCGAATCGAGGGGGGGGAAATAATTGAATAGACACGAGATTAAAGAGGTTATTGAGAAGTCAATAAGAACTGAAACAGAATATGAAGGTGCCATTAAGGAGAGTATGGCCGCTAATGATATCGAAGGCTGGGATTCTCTCGCTCATGTCAGAATTATATTTAGGATAGACCACCACTTAGGCACACAAGTTGATCTCAATGCGACCTACGCAACAAATACAATTACAGATTTAATTGAATTATTTGTGAATGAAGTGGAGTGATTTATTTGAGGATAATGGATCTCTATCCGAAAGATGGTGGTGAACCAATTAGGGCCGCTGTTATCGGAACTTGTAGATTGGCAAATCCTCTAAATAAGTTAAGGCTCATTGATAATGCTGAAGGTGAAGGGACAAAGGTTATTTGGGCACATTCCGGATTTGCTCATTCAATCCATGATGCGATTCAATGGATTTCATTAATAAAAAATAAAAAAGTAACCCCAAACGGTTTTTATCAATTGATATTTGGTAGAACCTTTGAAGAATCTAAAGGGGACAAAACAAATGAAATATTTCAAAAAGGGTTTGAATTATTGAAAACTTGCGATATTCTATTACTCGAATTAAGCTCAAATAAAAGAGTATGTATCAATGAATTTGATTTCAATTCAAATTACTTGACAAATAATTTCATACGTCCAGGCGGGCTTCCATTACTAGATTGGTGGTCAAGTATTTGCAAAGGCGTAAAATATACTTCTGAACAGATAAAGGAAACCATGGAGAATATGAATAGTTTGGAACTTTATACTAAAAAAGAAATTAAAACTATCTTGTCAGAATGTAAAGTTACTATTGATGATAATCAGGCCTTAATACAGTCGATAAACAAATTAAGTTTAGAATTAAAAGAACTTGAATGTGTAATAATTGTTAACCCAGACCCAGCATATTCCAACATCTCGGAACTCCTAACAGAAGAATCCAAGACGAGTGATGGATTTAGATATTTAGATCCAAACACGCTAATCAGAACATACGATTTAAGTGAAGTTTTTATGGGCAAAGGGAAAGATAAAAATCACTATAATGAAGATTTTAATATAAAAGTTGGAGAGCATATAAGAGATTTTATATTTTCAAATAACAGAACTAATAGTATATTTTAGTCGATAGCGATTGTATTTATTATCAATCTTCTTGCAGTATTACATTAATTTACTAAACCCAGTATTATTACAAAGGTATTAGTTGAAATTGATGGTGTATGGTAGATCGATTTTACCGGTTTATCATTAGAAAACTTTCGGTTTAGTAACCGATACGCTGAAAAAATTACTTATGTTTGGCAATTGATTTCTGATAAATTCTAATCAGGTTGGTAATCATAGTTTCAGTACTAAATTTGCTAGTTGAATTTTCTACTGCAGATGTTTTAGCATCATTCAACCATTGTTTATCGTTAAAACATTGAATAATCCTGTCCGATAAAGACTCTGGATTTGATTCTACAACAAATCCAGTTAAACCCTCTATTATCGTATCTCTAGCTCCTCCTGCGTCAGTAGTAATCACAGGGACACCAAATGCCTGAGCTTCAATTAATACGTTTGGCAGTCCCTCAACGATTGATGTTAGTAGAAACACATCCATTTCCTCTAACCAAGACTTTACATCACGTGTTTGACCGACTAAATGTATTCTATCTGTAAGGTCCAATTCATCGATGTAAGATGAAATTTGTTCGAACATGCCTCCGTTTCCGACTATTATAGCGTGTGAATTTTTGTTAACCCGTATTACTTTAGCGACTGAATCAACCCATAGTTTTGGTCTTTTTTCCTGTACTAATCTAAAGATACCTCCAATTATTAATGAATCCTTTTGAATACCTTTCGATCTCAAAATTTCTAACACGACTTCTTTGTTTACATTTTGTTCCATTCCGGAAAAATCAATACCATTGTGGATGACAGAGAAACGATTGACAGGTATGCCAAGCCATTGTGAATAACTTTCAGCACCTGCATTGCTGTTGTGACAAAGTAAAATATTGTTGTCCTCTAGAATTGACCTATATGCGTTGCGAAGATAAGGCCTCGTTCTAGTATGCATCATCGTTTTGTGATCTGGCCGCAACGAACGCGCAAATAAAACAATACCAGGAATAGCTGCCATTTTTGCAGCGATTGCAACATTGATATTGGTCTGATCTTGCCAAGCATGAACAATATCTGGATTAATTTTGGTAAATGCAACATACAGTGGCCTTATGGCATTCTGCATTTTGACTGGAAGAAGTTCAAAAGCCTCTTCGAATGGCCCTAAGTCTACATTCGTTTTACCAAATTTATTTTCCCACATCTCTGTGTTAGAATATTCATCAATCGGCGCTCCAATTTCAGCAATCTCTGGAGCGTATGTAGCAATTCTACCGCCTGTATTGTCAACAATATTACAAAAAAGCCGAACATCATCGTATTTAGGAATTGATTTTAATCCTTTTAGACAGTTAAGGACTTGCCTTTCAGCCCCTCCTCTTCCCATTGTCGATGAAATAATGACGGTGCTTGGTTTACCTTTTTTTGGTTTTCTGGACTCAATATTTTCGCATAATTTGAGAATATTTCTTATTGCAGCCTCGGAACGAAGAATAGTATTGCCGTTTTTTAATTGGCGACGGACATCTCTTAATGATAGGTTAAGAGGTTTCAGAAATCTTTCAAATTCGTTTTTCAAACTTCGATATTCCGGCATTTTCTTACAAATGCTACGGCCCATTTTCAAATATTTGTATATCTCAGTTAGGTTGCCAGTAGTAATGTTTAGACGAATAATACTAAAGTAAAACTCAGGAACATTTCCCCAATCCTTCTCAAGTTCATTGAGAATCATTTCCGCCATGCCGTGCCAACGATAACTCCTACAAATTCGATACAATAGAATTCTTCTATGCAATCCATCATCTAATTTCTCTATTATCTCATCAAGACATTGCTTTGCTTCCTCTTCTCGATTTAATCGGCAGTACAAGTTGATTAATTTCTCCCAGTTTAAGAATTCCATTGGAGCATAATTGCATTCATCACTGTACAATTGCAAGGCATCTTCCCAAAGTCGAAGTTTATCATAACACAGAGAAAGTGTTCTTCTTACCCGTTGGTCATTTCTATTAATTAGAAGACCTTTTTCTAACCACTGCTTGCATTCATCGTATTCACCTAACTTATAATGAGACTTACCTAAACTAATTATGACCTCAATGTCACTAGGATTAATTTGGTAGAGACTTGATAACACTAAGATAGCGTTGCGATGGTTATTCATTGCGACCAAACCCTTTGCTAGGTACCGCTCTCCTTCGAAACCTTCAGCGTCCTTTTCAATTAGTAATTTCGAGTATTTAATTACATCTTGCATATTTTTAGAGTTATAATTTAAACGAATTAGAGATAATATTGCATCAATATCGTTTTCATCTATTGCAAGTAATCGAAAATAGTTTTGCTCACATAAATCATAATTCCCCATTTGTTTCGCACATCTTGCTATGAATCTTACTGCAATGGGACTTTGTTGTTCTATCTCAAGGAGTTTCTCACAAGCGATAATACATTCTTCCCATTGTTCTAATTGGTACAGAGATCTAACAACAAAGACAAGTGGTTCTCTTTCTAAATAAACTCCAACACGAGTTCTAGCTAGGTTTAGAACACTACTCCAATCGTTATCACTGTATTTTTCCCGTATTGATTTGATAGAGAATTCTTCTTCCCATTCTGCGATTCGCTTTCCTGCTTTTAAAGGTGTATAATTTGCTCGAATGCCTCTTTTGAATAACTCTTCTTTAATGTCATTAGGGAGGAAATAATCGTCCTCCAAAGTAGAATTTATCGTTAAATCCAAGACTTTGATTTCTGTTTTCTTAGTTCTTTTCTTGAACAATGGAAACATAATTATCCCTCGATCTCATGGTATTTGGCAATAACATCATCTGGAGTTCCTATAATTTTAATTGACCCTTTTTCCATCATAATCATACGGTCACAGATTTCTTTGAGTAAACCAAATGAATGCGAAACAATCACCACTGTGTTTGAGTCATCCATCATTTTCCTAATCCTTTCTTGACTTCTTTTCTTGAAGCCAGGGTCGCCTACGCCAAGCACTTCATCTATCAGCAATATGTCCGGTTTAACAGCAGTAGCTACAGAGATTCCGAGTCTCGCTTTCATTCCAGAAGAATAAGTGCGTAATGGTTCATCGATAAATTCATGCAACTCACTGAATTGAATAATCTCCTCTGTGAGTGAATCCATGGTGGTTCTACTTTGGCCGAGTATACTGCCGTATAAGTGAATATTTTCTCTTCCTGACAGATTTTTGTTCATGCCCAGCCCAACTCCGCTAAGCAGAGAGATGTCTCCATCCATCACGACTTTACCTTCTGTAGGTTGGTATATACCCGCCATGGTCTTGAGGAGTGTTGATTTGCTCGAGCCGTTTCTACCGATTATGCCAATGACTTCTCCCTTGTTGATAGTTAAATCGATTTGATTGAGTGCTCTGAAGTGTGGTGATCTAGATTTCTTACCTAGAATCGATCCTAATTTCCTCTTGAAAAAGTTGACTATAGATTCCTTTTTTGGGTAATCAAGAACTACTTGTTCTAGTTTTAATACAGGTGAATTTACAGACGTGTAACCACCCCCCTAGAGTATTTCGTGAAAACGATAGAACCTATAATGTACGAAATTAATGGAAATATAATTGCATATATTAAATGAATTTGTTCGAAACTAGGGATGGTGCCTTCAATTGAGTGTCGCATACAGGTTAATGGGACCACAACAGGGTTTAGCATTGCAATATCAAAATAAATTGAATCAGAGCCAGCTCTGTCGATTAGCATTTCATACGTCCACATAACGGGCGATACGAAGAATCCAGCCTTAGTGATAAATCTGAATAAGTGCGCTACGTCTGGAAACATTACATTTGCTGATGCAAAAATCAACCCGAACCCCCATGCTGTAATCATCAACGAGATGATTGATAATGGCAGCATCCACAGATTTGCAGTTGGGGCAATTTCAAGGTGTACCATAAATGGAACTACGATGAGCATTGAGAGTGTTGTTATTACTAGTTGTGTTGCTGCTAGAGAGAAAGAGTAGACTTCCATCGGTATATTCGATTGCTTGATCATACCATAATTAGCAGTTAATGAGTTGACAGTTCCATTTAGAATTCTCGAGAACATTCCCCACCCAATAACGCCGATTAATACCCACATCGGATAATTAGGCTCACTGTG
>Ga0209709_10004206_pt1 | contig 11687 bp, 10 predicted proteins | sample ArcticOcean_MG_C_2_FD_187435 | JGI IMG/M metagenome (GOLD analysis project Ga0209709, IMG submission 187435) | Marine microbial communities from western Arctic Ocean - ArcticOcean_MG_CB4_136 (SPAdes) (version 2) | ecosystem: Environmental > Aquatic > Marine > Oceanic | place: Arctic Ocean... | reverse complement strand
GACGCAGGAACTAAATACGTATCTTCATCAAATATTGCTCCTCCAAAAGTACCGTCGAAAACAATTGTCGGCTCTGTATCTACAATATTGACAGTGAGAGTGGCGTTGGCTGAGACACTGCCCGCGCCATTGGTGACAGTGACAGTGTATGTTCCGCTGTCTGCAAGAGTTGTTGCATCGATGGTAAAATTCGGGGCAGTGGCACCTGCAATATTAATTCCCGCTGTGCTCCATTGATAGATCAAGCCCGCTCCGCTGGCCACCACACTTAAACTTGCGCTCGCTCCTTCAGTCACCGTTAAGTCAATGGGTGCGGTGGTAATTACCGGAGGTTCAGTATCCTCCTGAGCATGCGTAATAGATAGAGCCAAAAACATAACAGCTGCAAAAGATTTCACAGCAATCAAAAAATTATTTTTAATATTAATCATCTTAGTCGTCCTTCTTAGTTTGATTTAGGAGTCAATGGAAGCTTTATAATTTTCTTCCCATCTTCTATTTTTAAAGTCGCGACAGGCAGCTTTGAATGTATATCTTTCGACCACTTTCTTAAAATGTCTCGATTCTGAAATTTGCGCGCAGATTTTTCTAACAGCTCGTTTTGTTTTTGTTCAGAAGATTCCAAATTTTTCAGAATAGCATCTGCATGTTTTTTATGTCTGATTGATTTTTCAATCCGAGTTTTTTTTATCTGTTCGACATCAATAGGAGCTAATTCAGATTTCATTAATTGCTTTACTGAGCCTACGTTTTTAGAACCCTCTGTGTGCTTAGGTATGCCAGTCTTAGCATCTGATGCGAAAACAAATGTTGATAATATTAAAATGGAACTAATCATTGATATAGTTTTCATTGTTTTTCCTTTTTTTATATTGTGTAATATAATTAAATGTTGGTATGTGGTAAAATTTTGTTGAGTAATATATAACGTTGGGGCATGTTTTGCCAAACAATTGATGAAAAATTTTCATCAATAACATTTTAAAACCCCAATTCCGAAACCTGGCCTTAAACTAGAAAATAAGTTTTGACATATTATTATAGGTAAGCTTAATATTCGACCAACAATTCGAAAAACAAACCGTAGGTTGATTGCAAATGTCATCATCACAACGACAAATAGAAGAGCGAGAAGCAAGAAAACAAAGAATTCTTGATGGCGCTTTAGAAGTATTTAAATCAAATGGGATTGAAGGTTCAACCATGGATCACATCGCCCAGGAATCAGGATTTGGAAAAGCAACTTTATATTATTATTTTAAATCCAAAGAAGATGTTTTTAGTGAAATTTTAGAGGCTGGATGGAAAAACATATGGGAGTCATTAGAGCCTATTATCGCGGAGCAAGGAAGCCCAAGAAATTCTTTTATAAAGCTTTTAATTAAAATTGCAGAAATTGCTCAAGAAAAACCTGGTCTTTTCGAATTCCTTTTTAACGCACCAAAAACAGTTAAGTTAGAAAATCAGCCGTGGAAGGAATATCAACATAGACTGTATGGCGTAATACAAGGTTTGATTGAAGATGGCGTTAGAGAAGGTGAATTCCCAAAAATAAACCCTGAGCTAATGTTTAAAGCCCTAGGCGGGTTATTCATGGGTCTTGTTTTTATGGGTGATAAAAAAGATCCTGTTTCAGAAAAAGATGTTGAAAAACTTCTAAATCAATTAATAACAGATCCTAATTATTCATCAAATTAGTTAATTTTTTTACTCTGTTTTCTAATGAACAAGTTTACCCTTTTTTTCATATTAACTCTTTCGATTGCTCATTCTGAGCTAGTTATAAATGGGCTGGTTATCGATAATAAAAGTAAAGACCCTCTTCCTCTGGTTAATATTTATGATTCTTTTTCTGGACTTGGTACGGTTACAGATAGCCAAGGAAAGTTCACTCTTGCTTTTGAAGAACAAAAAACAGCAAAGCTTGTTTTTAGTCATATAGCTTTTGATAGTTATTATGAAGTTTTTGAGGATACCCAAACCGACATAATAATTACAATGAATGAGACATTAATTCAAATGAATGATGTTGTTGTAACTAGTACTAGAAATGGATATTTACTACGCGATGTACCTATCGCTACGGAAGTAATTGGTAAAAAAGAGATTAATGAGTCCGGAGCCACAACAATCAGTGACCTACTTGAGCAACGCGCTGGCGTCTCCACTTCAACAAATGTAGATGGCGGCGCAATTTTTAATATGTTGGGTCTCGATTCTCGCTATATTTTAATTTTGAAAAATGGGCAACCAATTACAGGCCAATTTAATAATCGAGTAGACCTTAACCATGTTTCTACGAATAATCTAAAAAAAATAGAAATCACAAAAGGCCCTGGATCTGCTATTTATGGAACAGATGCAATGGGTGGTGTCATCAATATTATTACTGAAGATTTAAGCGACTCGCCAAGGATATCCACCAGCTACAGAGCGAGCAGTTTTGGCGGTACGCCAAAACAAATCAGTAACGATCCCGTTAATTCTATTTTCAAAAGCAGTATTAATATTCCGTTGAAATATTTTAATTTTTCAACAGACCTTACTTATCAACATTTTTTAAAAGGTCAACAATTCGAATATATTAGTGCTGACCAAATCGATAAAATCAACTTTAATAATGAAATTGATTGGCAACTTTCTAACCATCACTTTCGTTTCACTCATCAAAAATATAATCAGGTTGACGAAGGTGCGACAAGGCTATCAAGTGGATTAATACTATATACAAATGAAACAACTATTGATCGTAATCAAGTAACTGCTAAACACACGTGGAATGTAAAAAATGATTTTTCCATTGAGCAAACGATAAGAAATGCAAATTACATTCGAAATTATAGAGTAAACAATAATGATGGTTCGATATCGACTAAAAACGCGACCGAAGAAAAGAATACAGAATATGAATTATTATTCAATCGAGCCTACAAAAACCTAATATATAATGGAGGTGTTGAGTTTTCAAAACCTGATTACAAGAGCGATAGAATTGCCGGTGGCATTCAGAGCAAAGATATTGTTGGCATTTTTAATCAAGTTGCCTGGAATATTTCTTCAGATATTAATTTGCTCTCCGGATTAAGATTTGATACGTATGGCGACACTACAGTAATTAGCCCAAGACTAGCATTGTCTTACAAAAATAGTGATACCTGGATATATAGATTAGCTTATGGGCATGGGTTCAGAGCTCCGTCTTTCATGGAATCATTAATTGATTGGCAACATCTACAATTTGGATATACAGTACAAGGGAACCCTAATCTTAAACCAGAAGTATCAAAAGGATTCACTTTTGGCGTTGAATATCGAAATAAAAATAATTTTCAATTAAGCACTCTTTTATATAATAATACTTTCTCAAATTTAATTAAAGACTACGCTATTGAACCTGGTTTGCTTAGTTATAGAAATATTGAAAAAGCATATTTTACAGGCATAGAAATTGTTACCAAGTGGACTATAAATAGTTCGCTTTCATCAATCCTCACATTCAATTATGTTCAAAATAAAGATAATGACAATAAACAAATTCCAAATACGATTCCTTTATCTATAGGAGGAAGATTATCTTATTCACCTGGTAACCAAAAATTTCTATATGCATTAAACTTTAAGGGCACCGGAGAATATTACCCTCAAGAATTTAATCCTGCTACTGGTGATTATTTATCTTCCGAGGAGCTAGTAGATACATACTTAACCTTTGATGCTCAATTCGTCTACAAAGCTTCACCAGCATATCAAATTATTTTTGGCTCTAAGAATATTGGGGACCATACTAATCAAGCTTACGGTCCATACATTGGAAGGACTGCATATCTAGAAATTAAAACAAACTATGAAAGGTAATTTTAACGAATGAAACATTTAATATTAACCACATCAATCCTCGGCCTAATACTTGTTGGATGCGAAGATAATGACTCAAATAATAGTGAAGCAACAGACACAGAAATAATCACACATGACATTGATGCAACCAATGCTCCTGGTTTTTATTTTAACTTATCATCTGGTTCAGAGGTAGACTCCTCTTCCACATGGCATTTTTCTTTCCAAATGATATCAGTGTCCTTAGGGCAATCCACCTATATGATGCCTAGTTTAATTCTAGGAGCAACCTACGCCGCAGAATATTCTGATATTACATTTGATGAAACAGATTCATCCCCAAGTACATTTATGTCTGATTATTTTCAAGATTCAACAGTTGTACAATATGGAGGCGCAAATGAAGTCCTGCAGTATGACATGCAAAGCCATACCGTTTCTGTTAGAAACCCAGAAAGAGTTTTTGTCTTTTATGAATCTCTCAACCATAAAACATATAAACTACAATTTGTAGAATATGTCGGTGGAGTAATAGCATTTAAATACAATAGCCTTTAGATTCTATTAATTTTGGTCTCATTTCAAAAAAAAACCATAAACAAGAAAGCTAATTTCGTGATTAAAATAGCGTATTTTTCCGCAGGTATCCTTTTTACAGGTTTTGGAATTGTTGGAATCGTTGTCCCTGGCCTACCCACAACAATATTCATGATTGTAGCGGCAGCATGTTTTTTCCATAGTTCTACAAAAATGTATAACTGGGTAATCCATCACCCCCTTTTTGGACAGAGTGTACTGCGATTTAGAGAAGGTAAAGGAATGCCTAAAAAAGCTAAATACTTTTCAATATCAATGATGTGGTTTTTCATTTCAACTTCTGTATTCATTTTTCTTTACGCAGCTGCTTCTTGGGTAAAAATAATCATTGTGATTTGTGGTATGATTGGAACTTCTTACATCATAAAACAACCGACTTTGACTAGATAAACTCTTTTCAAACCCTCTTTTTAAAAAAACAAATAGATGCTAATACTTTTTAGCAAAGCGGGATTAAGTTTTATGCCTTTATTAACCTAATTAAATATTTAAAATGAAACTATTTTTTATTTTTGCAACGACAATACTCGTTACAATGCATGCCGTAGTAGGCCTGCGTATAATTCCATATTTAAACATGAGTCATACTTTTAAAATTATCAGTTGGAGTCTTGTTGTTGTTTTAGGCCTCCTCCCTGTTATACCAATGATTTTAAGATCAAACGGCTATGAAGAAGAGTTTGTCGATTGGTTTTCTTGGGCTGGTTATATCAGTTTAGGTTTTTTTGCACTGACCTTTATGGCTGTTATTACAAAAGACCTTATTTATATTTTTTTAGGATTTGCTGCAAAATATTCCTACCTATTTGGCTACACACCTGAACCTTCTGATCCTCAAAGAAGAGAGTTCATTCAGAAATTATTAAGTATTGGAATTATCACAACGACTAGTGCTTCTACATTGACCGGACTTTATAATGCTCGAAAAGGCCCTACTGTAATGAGCACGAGTGTGCCACTCAACAATTTACACAAGGATATGAAAGGGCTAAAAATAGCACAGATATCTGATCTACATGTCGGCCCAACGATTAAAAAAGGTTACGTCGAGAGTGTAGTAAAAAAAGTAAACGAATTAAATCCTGACATTATCGCTATCACTGGTGACTTGGTTGATGGTTCTGTTGATTACTTGGCGAAACATGTTGAACCACTAAAAGACCTAAGTGCTAATATCGGGAAATTTTTTGTAACTGGAAATCACGAATACTATTCAGGAGTAGATCAATGGCTTGATAAAACAGACCAATTAGGGTTTACAAATTTATTGGACAGTCATGAAATCATTAAGAAAGGTAATGGTATTATATCTCTAGGCGGAGTTACAGATTATAGAAGTAAAACAATCAAACCTTCTCACAAGAGCGATGCTGTTTTAGCTTTTAATGGTGTATCAAAAGATATTCCTAAAATATTATTAGCACACCAACCTTGGAGTATTTTCAATGCACATGATGCAGGTACAGATTTGCAATTATCCGGACACACTCATGGTGGACAGTTCTGGCCATTTATTTATGCAGTGCGCATGGCAAACCCTTACACTGCTGGTCTTCACAATCACAATGGAACATGGATTTATGTGAATAGAGGCACTGGGTATTGGGGGCCTCCAATGAGGTTAGGAGTGGAATCAGAAATCACTCTAATTACTTTAGACAATAAAAAAGACCAAAATAACCTAACATCATAAAGTGTCTTTGGTAAATTGAAAGTTCTGATGATAAAAAATATGACCATATTCTTTATAATTTATTGTTTAACAATAGATACAATCCAAACACAACAACTTTCTAAAAAAATGGGAACTCATATTAGTGGAGAAAAATATCGAGGGTCGTATAAAAACGGAATAAAAGATGGTTTTGGAGAATGGACCCATCCTGATGGTGATATATATAGAGGGAAATTCAAGGAAGGAGTCAAAAGAGGAACGGGAATCTATACTTTTAAAAATGGAGAACAATACACCGGCAGCTTTAAGAGGGATAAACAACATGGTTTTGGATCTTACAAAAATAATGATGGTGAAATTTTTGAAGGAGAATTTAGAAACAATAACCGCGATGGAAAGGGCTATACTGTTTTTCGCGGCGACACCACCAAATCAGGCACCTGGCTGGGAGATGTTTTTATTAAAAAAGATGGACTGAAAAATGTAAAAAGACATCTACAGGCTAAATATCCAGCATACAAAAAATCGAACTTTACTCCACAGCTAGAAATAATCTCTACTGAACTAAATATAATTGGTGGAGGGGACCTTTTAGAAACCAATAATAAAGCAGAGCTAATTATTGAATTAGTAAATAATGGAGATGGTAATGCCCAAGGAATTGAAGTCTTTCTAGATTTAAAAAACTATTCTGGCGGTTTAGATATTAGCGGTCTAAAAATCATTCATAAAATAATTCCAGGAGTAAATAAAAAAATAATTGCTACAATCTTTGCATCTGAATTAATGATTTCTGAATCCATATCTATTTCCGCATATATAACAGAATACTTTGGACATGATATATATGCTCCAAACATGGTTTTTCTTAATACAAAATCATTAACTATTCCAAAGTTAGTATTAACTAATATTGATATTAATGACCAAAATAATAAAAATGGCTTAATCGAACCAGCAGAAGTTATTCAAGCAACAATGTATATTAAAAATAATGGACAACAAATTGCTAAAAATGTAAGCCTAGCAGTATTATACGGTGACTTTGTGTTTAACACTGGTAAATCAATTTTCGAACTTGGTGACATAAAACAAAATCAAAAGAAAAAAGTTGAATTTTCCTTCTTTGCAATGAGTGAAGCTGAAAAAGAATTACCAATTAGTTTTGAACTAAAAGAATCGAGAAGCAAACTTGACCAAATTATTCCCTCCGGATTAGATCTTTACAGAGATAATAAAATCCAAAATTAAAGATAATATTAAACAGATAGTTGTTCGTAATATTAAAATCGTAGTATGAAGATCATACTTCATCGTCTTTAATATCTACTTAACTTTAGGAGATTAATTTTGAATACATATATAAAAGGATTTCTATCAGGGGTTTTTCTTTGTTTATCTATTGTAGTTTTATTTGGAGCAACAAATTCTCCTCATTCTGTAGAGCAAACTAAACTGATACAAAAGCTTGATAATATTGAGCAGAAAATTGATTTTAACTATAACGTATTGAATAAACATTTGGTTAGAATTATGGCCTACGGAGTCAAAGTTAAAGAAGGTCAAATTGATGGTGTTAGAAGACCTGTCGATTGTAAGCATACATCTGATAAATAGAATGAGATAGTAAAATAACTAACAAGTAAAATCATTTATTAGAGCTTGCTATGTTTGATATCGCTTATATTATCTCAAACTGTGATTATGAATATTCATCTGATAAAAAAAATATCTAAAAGTTATTTTACAATGAAGACAAAGGATTGCTTACTTAGAGCTCTTTAAGGAAGTTATTATGCTTGATTAAAGCGTTCATAAAAACGAACGGGTTTTCTATAGACTTTTGTGCGAACAGTGGGAGCAAAAAAGCTCTATAGAATTAAATTTATATTAACCTTAATTAATCACTTTTTTATTTTTTACAAATTTTTCTAGCCACGTATCTTGTTCCCATAACATGTGCAAGATACTTTCTTTCGCCCTGTAGCCATGACTTTCTTTTGGTAGCATTACTAGCCGAGCTGTTGCACCTAAACCTTTTAAAGCATTAAAGTACCTTTCGGATTGCAGTGGATATGTTCCAGAATTATTATCGGCATCGCCGTGAATTAATAAAATCGGAGATTTTAGCTTATCTGCATGCATGAATGGTGACATATTGTAATAAACCTGTGGAGCTTCCCAATAGTTTCTTTCTTCACTTTGAAAACCAAATGGCGTCAGAGTTCTATTATAAGCACCGCTTCTAGCTATTCCAGCTGCAAAATAATTTGAATGAGAAAGTAAATTCGCAACCATAAAGGCACCATAACTATGACCCCCGACTGCAATTCTATTAATATCAACATAACCAAGACTATCTACTTTTTCTATTGCTGCTTTTGCATTATTGACCAGTTGATTTCTGAAATCATCATTAGGTTGCTCATCCCCTTCACCTACTATAGGAAAAGCGACATCATCTAAGACAGCATATCCTCTCGTTAACCAATAAATAGGCGAACCAGCATAAGGATATGTAAATTGATTTGGGTTTTTTGTTGTTTGTGATGCACTAGATTTATCCTTGTATTCTCTTGGGTAAGCCCACATAACCATTGGAAGTTTTTCTTTTTGGCTAAAATCATATCCCTCAGGTAAGTAAAGTGTTGCGGAAAGATCTAACCCGTCTTCTCTTTTATATTTAATTAATTCTTTGTAAACATTTTGAATACTTTTAAATGGGTTTACGAAATATGTAACCTGACTTAATTCTCCATCTAAGTTTCTAAAGTAATAATTAGGATATTCATTAGGAGATTCTATCCTTACAAAAAGTTTATTATCATCTGGGTTAAAACTTCTAAGTGACTCTTTTTTCCCTGGAGCACTTGACTGGTAAATTCTTTTCTTCTTTAAGGTACTTATTTTAAACTCATCTAGAAATGGAAATTGCCCATTCGACGAAAATCCATCTCCTATTAAATATAAGTTCTTATCTCTTAATACTAAAACATATTCTCCGTATATATTCCTTTCCTTTTCGAAATCACCAGGATCATTATACCTGTCTTGGTAATTTCGATCTGAGATAACTAATGGCTCTTTGGAAAGGTCAGAGGGATTGAAAAGATATGTTTTTTTATTTCGATTATTCCACCAATAATCAGAAACTATCGCAAGCGTATCATTGCACCAAGATGATTGATAATATCTATTTTGAGTTTTTAACATTGAAACCGGGTTTTTGTTAAAAGGTGCATCAAGTTGAAAAAGTTCATCCCTAAATTGAACTTCTTCTTTCGGATCTCCATTATCTAGAGCACTTACAAAACAAATTGAAGCAGGTTTGTCTAAGCGCCATTTAAAACTTCTCGCTCCCTTTCTAACCGCCATAAAACCTTTTGGTAGGTCTTCAATAAGCGGTATATCAGCCAGTATTTTTATTTTCTTATTGTTAGATTTATATATTATGTATTTTGATGGAAACCTATAATATGGCACTATGTATGAAAAAGGTTTTTTTATTATTGAGACTAGAACATATGCACCATCTGGAGAAAAGCTTATTTCCCTATGCATATCACTTTTTTTCCACAATCTTTTTTTCCCTTTTATAGATACTTTATAAAGATCGGACATCGCTAAAATTTCAAAGTTTTTTTCATCATTTTTATTTTTTAATAAATCCTGATATGTTCGATTTTGAGCTTTTTCACCATTATTGGTCGAAATTCTAGGACCAGCAGGTATTAAGTCATCCGCCAAAGTTATTGACTGTATTTTTGCGGGAACAAATTTTACTAGTAATGACTCGCTGTCTTTAAACCAGTTAATGACATTTCCCAAGTTCGCATTTAGCTTAGGAGCTGTTAGCCTTTTTAATTTTGAAGTTTTTAAGTCTAAAATCCAAAGTTCTAATCCTTCTTTAGTGGTATTTGTCATTGCGATTTTTGTTTGATCAGGAGACCATTCTATATTTGAAATCCTTGGGTCTGTTGGCATTCCTTTTACATCATAAATTTTTGAAGGATTATTTTCTAAAGACGAAATTTTTATATTATTATAATAACTTACTCTGCTACCGATGTTAGTTTTTGGATTGATTCTTAACCCAGCAAGTCGCATTTCTTTTTCAGATAACTCCTCAATCGTTTTATACGTATCACGATAAAGGTAAACCATGTAGTTTTTATTATCATCAACTAAAACTCTTGGAGGCATGGTTACATCAATCAAATCAAGAATTTCTTTTGGCGGAACTTGATATTCTAGGCCTTCTTGTGCGTAGAGAGAAAAAAAGATTAAGTTAAAAAAAAGTAATTTTTTATAATTCATACGATTAAAATCTATTTAAAAAATTTTGGAAAGAGAACAGGTGTTTTATCTTTATACTTTATATAGTCCTTATCCTTACCCCAAGTTTCATCTGCATGCTTTTCTAACAACGGAACACCGCTAACTTTTGTCAGCAGCCAAAAAACAAAAAAGGGCGATATCAGGCTAACAAATTGAACACCTTTTAGTACTGGAAAGGCAATAATTGCAATTCCAAGCCAAAGCACTATTTCTCCAAAATAATTAGGATGCCTTGATAATGACCATAACCCAGACTGGATAAACATTTTTGGGTTTTCTACTTTAAACTTTCTTTTTTGATAATCAGAGATTGATTCAAATAAAAATCCAAACACCCAAATACCACAACCAAAATAAAAATACAAACCTGGCTCTACTATAATTCTAGAACATATTGCAGTTAAACCAGCTACAGACGTTAAAAAAATCCACATCCCTTGCAAAGTCCAAGTTCTTAAAAATAAGGGGAAAGAAGTTTTCCATTCTTTAAAACGCCTATCTTCTTTATCCTTAAGAATTCTAAGAAATAAATAACTTCCTAGCCTTAATGCCCACAATAAAATAAAAGCGGTAACGACTAAAGACCTTACGTCTAATCTATTACCTAAAAATTGGTTTTTATAATAAAAGGCAGTAGTCGCTACTAAGATAAAAGTTAAGCTACCAGTTAAATCATAAAACCGCTCTGTTGACCAATAATATGAAGGCAGAAATACGAGCCATTGAATGAAGAACGTAGCTGACAAACAAAGAAAAATTACAGGAAAAGAACCCGAAATTAACCCCCCCTGCGCACTAGCTAAAGCAACTAAAATGCAAATACATGTGGAAATAATTATAGCAACATATGCTTGTAACGTATTATTCATTTTATAATTATAAAAACATTAGGTTAAACTAACCAATATGCTTTTTAAGAAATTGTTCCATTTTTCTGTAAAAGTCAAACTGGTTTTCTTCATTATGGAAACCATGGCCTTCATCTTCTTTTAACATATATGGCACTTCTACACCCCTAGATTTAAGTGCTTCTACAATCTGATCGGACTCTGCTTGTTTTACCCTTGGATCATTAGCGCCTTGGGCTACAAATAAAGGGACTTTGATACTATCTACATGAAATATAGGAGATGCTGCTTCAAGAAGATCTTTTTCAGTTTCAGGGTCACCAATCATCTCATACATCATCTGCCTACCTAATTCCCAATACGGTGGAAGTGTTTCGAGAAGAGTGAAGATG
>Ga0209709_10004203_pt1:5000-11689 | contig 11689 bp, 8 predicted proteins | sample ArcticOcean_MG_C_2_FD_187435 | JGI IMG/M metagenome (GOLD analysis project Ga0209709, IMG submission 187435) | Marine microbial communities from western Arctic Ocean - ArcticOcean_MG_CB4_136 (SPAdes) (version 2) | ecosystem: Environmental > Aquatic > Marine > Oceanic | place: Arctic... | reverse complement strand
TAAAACTATCGACAAATGAGTTGGGGATCTAAAAAGCAGAGTTCTCAAAAAATTCTTTCACAACTCTTTCATGGCTTGAGTGCCATGCTAATTCTTTGCCTGCTGTTTTTTTCTTACAAATATGTTGTCAAAGCCCACTTAGATTTAAATAAAAACACCAGCTCTCAATCAGTCATCGATAACTATTCTATAGACGTCTTCAAATCTTCAATAGAGTTCAACATCCCATATGAATATCTAATGTCTCTAATTCAATTAGAGTGCTCTGGCCTTAAACCTGCCGGCGATAGGTTTGAACCCCACGTTTACAAGCAATTAAAAAAGGTTCAAGTTGGCTCTCTGAAGAATTACGAAAATGTAACAGCTTCTCACCTATATGATGCGTCAGACGAAGCAATAATAAATCTAGCAACATCTTGGGGGCCCTTTCAATTAATGGGGTACAAATGCATTTTACTTGATGTCAAGATTCGTGATATAAGGGGGCCAAACGGAGTTCATTACGGCACACAATGGATCAACCTCACCTACGGAAATCGGCTCAGAAAAGCCGAGTACAAACACTGTTTCCACCTTCACAATACTGGGAAACTTTACCCAAGTACAGGCCTACCTACAACACACGATCCTCAATATGTACAGAGAGGCCTTTCAGGATTAAAGCGTTTTAGCACCCCAAATAATTAACCTTACAACAATCGTCTATGCCCGCAAACAAATTCGCCCTACTCCGATATCGCATCATTGATCGATGTATTAACAATACTGGAAATCCTTATCCTTCCAAGGAAAATCTGCGGACTTCATGTGAAGAAGCCTTGTATGGAAGTGACGGTGAACACATAAGCGTAAGCACCATAGAAAAAGATATTTGGTCTATGAGAAATGAAGCTGAATTGGGATACTACGCACCTATTTCATACCACAGAGACCACAAAGGATATTTCTACGAGGAAGAAGGATACAGTATCAATGAAATCCAATTAAATGAAGATGACCTTGACGCAATCAGATTCGCTGCTAACACACTTATTCAATTTAGAGACGTTCCTATTTTCAAACAATTTGATCAGGCTATAGGAAAGATCGCTGATAGACTCTCTGTTGCGCCAAACCTAGATACAACAGGCGTTGATAAATACATGCAATTTGAATCTACCCCCTCTGCACATGGCTCTCAATATCTATCCCCACTTTTACATGCTGCCCGCAACAAACATCCTATTATTCTTAGTTACAGAAAATTTTCTGGAAAAACCGAAAAAAAATATTCTGTTCATCCATACTTATTAAAAGAATATAGAAACAGGTGGTATTTATTAGCTTGGGATCCTGAAATGGAATTTATTCGAACGTTTGGCTGTGACAGAATTAAAGCAATTAATACCGATGAAAACACCAAGTTTACAACTTCCTCAGAGTTTGATTCAGATGAGTATTTTGCTCACACTGTAGGAATAACAGTTATAGACAATTCACCTCCTGTAAAAGTCACATTAGAATGCGACCCTATTCTTGCTCGTTATCTCACCTCACAACCACTTCATCCATCTCAAAAAATAACGAACCGTCAAGAACTATATACAATATCACTAAATGTAATCATAACCTATGAATTGATTCAGTGGATCATGGGGTATTCAGCTGAAGTTACAGTAAAATCTCCACAGAGTTTAAAAGAAATTTTAACACTGAGATTAAATAAAGCACTTAAAATGAGTACAACGTAAATAGATTGAGTAGTGGATGAATTGCTTTGTAGTGTAGAGATTAATAATCACCTAAAAAAACACTCGCAATGTCTATTCCACTTAACACATACTCTCATACAGCAAGCACTTCAATCACCAGCTTGTCTGATGCAAGACTCTGGGTAAGCTCTTTCCCTCGTCCAACAGGATTTAGCCCTTACGCCTGGAGTACAACTAAAAGAATAGCGCTTGAAGTTTGGAAGTGTTATTTCTTCAATCGAGCATTTGACAGGACTGTAAATTTTATGCACCCTTCATTTTATGTAATGATTAGAACTCCTGAAGGATCCCCATTGTTAGTTGAACGTTCGATTAGAGGACTGGGCTCACAAAATAAATAGCAGAATAATTTTTGTTTTTAAAAAAGTGAGTATATATTGCAAAAACGCTATTGGTCGTGCGTATTTAACAATTTATCGTTATTAATTCCTGGCTCATAGACGTTATTACCTATGACAAGGATTGAAGCAAATACTGAAAACACTCTAAATCGTGAGCTACAAACTCGTTTGGGCCATGTTTCCGAATCCAATCAAAAATATGCTGGAGTCATCATATCGTACTCTGGCACTTTAGACACCACCTCTGCAGATTCTATTTTACAACTGGCAGAAAAATCTATATTGTACACTGGTGGCTCAATGTCCGAAATGAAAAGAGTGTGTAAAATCTTGATAGAGTGCTTTCAATATGTAAGTAGACATGGCTGGATTGATGAATTGGGTGAAACGTTCTTACATCTAACAATAGAACACAATCCTTTTGGATATCAAATACATTGCAGAAATATTGTTGACTTAGATATGGCCTCAACTCTGAAACTTAAACTAAACGAAGTCAACGGCTTGAATTTATCACAATTACACAAAAAGTATGTTGAGACACTTTGTAAATATGAATCACAAAACATACAAGGGGTTGGACTGGGTCTTTTAAATATGGCTAAAAGAAGTGTTGGCCCTCTGGAGTACGAACTAATTCAACAAGACAACAGCGATTTACTTTTATTTTATTTAACAATAACAGTTAAACGATAAAACGAAAATTAAGTTTTTCTTTCCTTCTTTTTAGCAGCAGGGAATAATATGTTATTTAATATTAACCTGTATCCAGGAGAATTGGGATGGAGATTCAGATCGGTAGGAGGATCATTAACCATATGCTTATAATCCTCTGGGTCGTGACCACCATAGTACGTCCATTGTCCTCTGCCTAATTCACCATGGATATATTTTGCTGTAGATAAATTTCTATTATCTCCCATCACTGTAACATCAGGCCTGATAAATTCCTTACGAAAAGATGTCGTTTGACCCATAAAACCTGTGATCACCCTTTTGTGACTCTGAGTCAACATTGTCGGAACAATATCCCATTTGGCAGAGAAATCGAACAACGTAAAGAAATCATTGATTTGTTTAATATCCCTGTGATCCTTCGTGCCATCAATATTTGAAAATTCATAAATCAGAGGATCCATTTCTAAATTGTAATCCTGAAAAGCGAGACCTTCAGAAAAATTAAGCTTTGAATTGGCTTGGGAATCAGAAGGGTCACCATCAAACATTGGATCACATATATCTACATCTTGAGCTGCTAAAGCAATATCAAATGAATCCGTTCCTGAACACATCGTAAACAAAAACCCTCCTCCTAAAACAAAATTCCTTAAGGTTAAACTAACCTCTCTTTTCATTTCACTAACCTTTTGAAACCCCATAAAACTAGCAGAAGCATTTTGTGAATCTACCTCATCTTGATACCAAGAAGCAGTTCTGTATGCTTTATAAAATTTACCAAACTGCCCTGTGAAATCCTCATGATGAAGATGTAGCCAATCATATTTCGGTAAAACTCCAGACAAAACCTCTTCATCGTAAACTATTTCGTAAGGTATTTCCGCATATGTCAGCACCAGGGTAACAGCATCGTCCCAAGGCAGTTTTCCAGCAGGACTATAAACAGCAATTTTAGGGGACTTTTCTAACTTAACACTCTCCATGTTCACTTCCGAGTCAGAAATCTCATTTAATATCTGAGCAGCTTGAACATCTGCAATTACTTGAAATGAAACCCCTCTAATCACACATTCTTCAGCAATATTATTGATGTTTGGCAGCATAAAACTCCCTCCTCTATAATTCAACAACCACTGTGCTTCAACTCCATTTCCCAACACCCAAAATGTTACTCCATAAGCCTTCAAATGATTCGCCTGGCTATCATCCATTGGGATAAGTATCTTAGAGGCGAGCCCATGAATAGAAATAAGAATAAAACACCCAAGAAATAAAAATCTTTTCATAGAATTAAAATGGTGGTTCCCCTTCTATATCCTTATTCATCTTAGAACCAACAGTTATTGTTCCTGACTTAGAAAACGCCGTGTTGGCAGGTATTGAATCTCCAGAAAAACCGTTGTCCGAAAATGCATTGTAATCTTCAAACTTAGCAAGTCTTTTAACAAACTTCATATTAACTGTCCCTAATCCACCATGCCTATGCTTGGCCAAAATAAACTCAGCCAAACCATTTGTATCAAGACCTTCTTCATGATCTGTAAATCCGTAGTATTCTGGTCTATAAATAAATGAAACGATATCAGCATCTTGCTCAATGGCTCCTGACTCTCTCAAATCTGACAACATAGGACGTTTATCTCCTCCTCTTGTCTCAACCATACGACTAAGCTGAGAAAGTGCAAGTACAGGAATATCCAATTCTTTGGCTATCGATTTAATAGATCTTGAAATAGATGAGATTTCCTGTTCTCTATTCCCTCCCTTTCCACTAGAATTAGAAGTCATTAATTGCAAATAATCTATAACAACAAGGTCGATTCCATGAGTAGATTTCAGTCTTCTGCACTTTGCTCTTAATTCAAAAACATTCAAACCCGGAGTATCGTCAATAAATAAAGGAGCTTTAGACAGCTTACCTATTCTATCATGAAGTTGCTGATATTCATGATCTTCAAGAGTCCCCTTTCTAAACTTATCTGAACTGATGCCTGTCTCTGCAGCTATAAGCCGTTGCACCAATTGAACTGATGACATTTCTAAACTAAATACCGCAACAGGAATGTCCTGATCTACTGCAACATTCCTTGCCATAGTCAATGCAAAAGCCGTCTTACCCATCCCAGGTCTAGAAGCTAGTACAATCATATCTGACCTCTGCCAACCTCCAGTCAAGTTATCTAAATCTGTAAATCCAGAAGGGACACCACTAACACCTCCATCTTGTGACCTTGCTTTGTCAATATTGTCTATTGCCTTTTTTACAACAGAGCTCATCGTTTCATAACTCTTTCTGATGTTCCCTTCAGCAACTTCAAAAAGTCCCGACTCTGCTTCATCAAGTAAATCAAAGACATCCGTCTTCTCATCAAAAGCTTTTTCAATAATATTACTTGAAACTCTTATTAATTCTCTTTGAATGTGTTTTTGGGAAATGATTCGCGCGTGAAATTCCACATTCGCTGTACTTGCTATTCTGGTAGTCAAATTAGCGATCGTAAAAGCTCCTCCAACTAATTCAAGGTCACCTGATTTCTTTAACGCCTCGGTTACAGTCAATAAGTCAATAGGTTCAGAATCATTAAATAAATTCTGAATAATATCAAAAATCTTACTGTGAGCTGGCCTGTAAAAACTTTCTGGCCTTAAAACATCAATGACAGCATTAACCGCAGATTGCTCAAGCATCATCGCACCTAAAACAGCTTCCTCCAAATCAATAGCTTGAGGTATAACACGCCCAAGAGTAGTTTCTGTAGATGACAATCTATTTTGAGTCGATAGGCGATCAGTAGTTTTTGACATTGAGTTGGGAGATGGAGATACTTTCATTATTACAAAGCGCAAGTTAAGCGTCAGCAGACATCATTTAAGAATCGTTTTTAACAATCAATTGACTCTGTTTTCAACATTCACAATCCAAACTCTTTTTTCACCTCATTAACTCTATCTAACTTTTCCCAAGGAAACAATTCAACTTCTAGCTCAACTCTATCTCCTCCTTTAAAAGCTTCAAATGATTTAGTAACTACTTTCGGTGTTCTCCCCATATGACCGTAAGAAGATGTTTCAGAATAAATGGGAGTCCTTAAATTAAATCTTTGTTCAATTTGATAAGGTTTCATAGGGAAAACATCTACAATTTTAGAAGCAATTTCACCGTCAGACAACTTTACCTTAGAAGTACCATAAGTGTCAACATACAAACCTACAGGTTCAGCTACACCAATCGCATACGCTACTTGAACTAAAACTTCATCACAAACACCCGCAGCAACCAAGTTTTTAGCAATATGTCTAGTTGCATAAGCCGCAGACCTGTCCACCTTGGAAGGATCCTTTCCACTGAATGCTCCCCCTCCATGGGCCCCTTTACCGCCATAAGTATCAACAATAATTTTTCGGCCAGTTAAACCGGAATCACCATGTGGACCACCAATCACAAACTTACCTGTAGGATTAACGTGTAATTTATAATCATCCTGAAATAAATCTTGAACACGTTGACTCATTTGAGCCTTGACTCTTGGAATTAAAATCTCAGACACATCTTTCTTTATTTTCTGAAGAATCAAATCATCTGTAGACTCAAAACCGTCATCGTGTTGTGTTGATATCACAATCGCTTCTATTCTTTCAGGAGTTCCACTATCTGAATATTGAATCGTTACTTGACTTTTTGAATCTGGTCTTAAATATGTCATTACTTCTCCTGACTTCCTTATTTGAGCAAGTTCAAAAAGAAATCTGTGAGCTAAATCTAAAGGCAAAGGCATGTAATTATCTGTTTCTCTACATGCATAACCAAACATCATCCCCTGATCACCCGCGCCTTGATCTTCAGGGTTTTCTCTAACTACCCCTTGATTGATATCTGCAGATTGTTCATGAATAGCACTAAGGACACCACAAGACTCCG